>ERZ506957.452-NODE-452-length-17567-cov-3.043684_pt1 | contig 17567 bp, 14 predicted proteins | sample MGYA00512894_ERZ506957 | MGnify/ENA metagenome assembly ERZ506957
TGCCAGCCCTTGAAGTGAAGCCCCGAAAGAAACTTCACGAGCGGATTGCCCATAACGGCCAGCACGGCCGAAACGAGGATGTAGACGACGATCGAGGAGAAATACCAGACCAGAAAGAGCACGGCCGCGGCAACCGCCGCGCCCGCGATGAACCGCAGGAAGGTCTGGGGCGTCGCCTTCATCGTCCTATGCGTTTTCTATGTTCTTGCGCAGCCGGGCGATCGGGGTCTGCGACCCCACGGTGGGATCGCCGATCTCCACCAGCAGTTCGCTGTCCTTGGGGACGAGCACGTCGACGCGCGAGCCGAACTTGATGAATCCGCAGACGCTGTTCTGCTCGACCTGATGACCGACGGTCATATACGAGATGATGCGCCGGGCGATCAGTCCCGCGATCTGGCGGAAGAGCACCTTTTGGCCCGAGGGCATCCGCACCACGGTCGTCGTGCGTTCGTTCTCGGTCGAGGATTTGGGGTGCCAGGCCACCAGGAAACGCCCCGGATGGTATTTGAAATACTCCACCTCGCCGCCCACGGGAACCCAGTTCATGTGGACGTTCGTAATGGACATGAAGATCGAAATCTGCAACATCTCCTCCTTGAGGTACTCGTCCTCGGAGACGACCTCCGTCACGACCACGCGGCCGTCGCAGGGAGCGAAGACCAGATCGGCGTCGTGGATGCGCACCCGGCGGGGTTCGCGGAAGAAGGCTACGATGAAGAACCAGAACAGCAGCAGCACGAGGGTGCTGAACCACAGCAGCGAGACGTTCGCATCGTGGACCAGCAAATGGTAAAACAGCCACCACAGAAGCAGGCAGACAGCGCCCGAGATGCCGATGATTTTGTATCCTTCCTTATTGATTCTCATAACACGGTTAAGTTTGCAGTTACATCACAAAAAGCATATAGACGAAGACGAACGGCGCCGAGAGCAGCATGGCGTCGAAGCGGTCCAGCACTCCGCCGTGACCGGGAATCAGCGTTCCCGAATCCTTGACCCCGGCGGCGCGCTTGAACATCGACTCCACCAGGTCGCCCAGAACCCCCGTAGCGGCCGCGACGAGCGCCAGCCCGGCCCACACCCAACAGCTGCCGTCCATCACGCGGGCGGCTACCAGCCCCATTGCCACAGCTCCGGCGATGCCGCCGAAGAACCCTTCCCACGACTTCTTGGGCGAAAGGCGTTCGCACAGGCGGTGCCTGCCGACGGACATGCCCACCAGATAGGCGAAAACGTCGTTGGCCCAGATGATGAAAACGTAGAAAATCATCATCCAGGGACTCCACGTCTCGCTGCCGATGATCGGAATGTAACACATCAGCGAGAACGGCAGCGCCACGTAGACGACGCCCATGAAAGTGATGCCGATATTGGCGGCGGGATTCTCCCGACGGCGGTAAAGTTCGCAGATGAACATGGCGGGCAGCAGCAACAGCAGAAGGGCCATTCCGCAGGCGAAAGCCTGCCGGGCGCTGCCGAGTATCTGGATGTCGTCCGACACGAATGCGAAATTCAGGGCGAAAAGCACGAGTCCCGCAGCCAGTCCGACGATCCGCTGGGGATTGCTGCCCTGCTCCTCGGCCAGGGAATAGAACTCCGTCATGCCGACGACCAGCAACGCCGCCAGCAGCAGGCCGAAACTCCATTGCGACCATGCGATAGCCCCCAGCATCACCACGGCGAGGACGGCCCCGCTCACAGTGCGCACCCAGAGGTTCTTCATTTTTTCACTCATTGTTTTTTAAGGGTGTAGTTGGGTTTCAACGGGGTCATTCGGTTTCGGGCGCGGCAACGGCCGGAGCTACGGGAGCCGGTTCGGCCGTTTCGGACTTATCCGATTTGACCGAAGGATCGGCGACCGCGGCGGCCTGCTTGCCGGCCTGCGGCTCCTCTCCGGCGGGTTTGCCGCCCTCGGCCTCGCGGCGTTCGCGTTCGATGTCCTTCTTGCGGCGGCCGAAGATGCGCTCGACGTCCTCGGTGAAGACCACCTCGCGGGAGAGCAGCAGTTCGGCCAGCTCTTTCAGACCGTCGGCATGTTCGCGGAGCACCTTCTCGGCCATCTTGTAGGCCTTCTCGATCACCTGCTTGACCTCGGCGTCGATCTGCTGGGCCGTCAGTTCCGAATAGGGCTTCGTGAAGGCCATGTCGCTCTGGCCCGTGGAGTCGTAGAAGGAGAGCGTGCCGACGTTCTCGCTCATGCCGTAGTAGGCCACCATAGCATAAGCCTGCTTGGTGACGCGCTCCAGATCGTTGAGCGCCCCGGTCGAAATCTCGCCGAAGGTCAGCTGCTCGGAAACGCGGCCTCCGAGCGTAGCGGCCAGCTCGTCCATCATCTGCTCGCGCGTGGTGATCTGACGTTCCTCGGGCAGATACCAGGCGGCGCCCAGCGCCTTGCCGCGCGGGATGATCGTCACCTTGATCAGCGGGCTGGCGTTTTCGAGAATCCAGCTCACCGTGGCGTGTCCGGCCTCGTGGAAGGCGATCACGCGCTTCTCCTCGTCGGTGATGATCTTGTTCTTGCGCTCCAGGCCGCCCACGATGCGGTCGATGGCGGCGAGGAAGTCCTCTTTCGAAATGAATTTCTTGTTGTGGCGCGCGGCGATCAGCGCGGCCTCGTTGCAGACGTTGGCGATGTCGGCGCCCGAGAAACCGGGGGTCTGGCGCGCCAGGAACGAACGGTCCAGCTGCGGATCGAGCTTCAGCGGACGCAGGTGGACGTTGAAAATCTCCTCGCGCTCCTTCACGTCGGGAAGTCCCACCTCGATCTGGCGGTCGAAACGGCCGGCGCGCATCAGCGCCTTGTCGAGGATGTCGGCACGGTTCGTGGCCGCAAGGACGATCACGCCCGTATTGGTCTGGAAGCCGTCCATCTCCGTCAGAAGCTGGTTCAGCGTATTTTCGCGCTCGTCGTTGCCCGAGAATCCGGCGTTCTTGCCGCGGGCGCGGCCGATGGCGTCGATCTCGTCGATGAAGACGATGCAGGGAGCCTTCTGCTTGGCCTGCTCGAACAGGTCGCGGACACGCGAGGCGCCCACGCCGACGAACATCTCGACGAAATCGGAACCCGAAATCGAGAGGAACGGCACGTTGGCCTCCCCAGCGACGGCCTTGGCCAGCAGGGTCTTGCCCGTTCCCGGAGGGCCTACGAGCAGCGCGCCCTTCGGAATCTTGGCGCCCAGCTCCTTGTATTTGTCGGCCTTCTTGAGGAAATCGACGATCTCCATGATCTCGACCTTCGCCTCCTCCAGGCCGGCCACATCCTTGAACGTCACGCGCTTGGAGTTGTCCTTGTCGAAGACCTGCGCCTTGGCTTTGCCGACGTTCATAATGCCACCGCCGCCTCCGGCGCCCGCGCCGCGCGACATGGAGCGCATGATGAAGAACCACGCTCCGATGATCACCACCCACGGCAGCAGGTTGATCAGAATCGAGGTCCAGTCGTTGGCCTTGTTTTCATAGATCACCGGAACGGTCTGCCCCGACTTCTCCTCGGCGGCCTTCAAATCCTCGCGAAACGAATCTACCGAACCGATGGTGAAAGTCAGCTGCACGCCCGACTCGGGCAGGCGGCGGAAACGCTTGTCCACCGAGTCGTTACGGTACTTCTCGCCGGCCTCCTTTTTCAGGAACACCTGCGCCTGGTCGCGGTTCACGACCTGGATCTTCTCCACGTCGCCCTTCTCAACCATCTCCTGCACGGTGGTCCAGTCGCTGGGCAGCGGCGCTTCATTGCTGCCGTCGAACAGATACCAGCCGATGATGAACAAACCGATCAGGCCGTAGATCCACAGCATCGAAGGCCGCGGCATGTTCATATTCATTTTATTGTTGTTCTTGCTTTTCTGTGCCATAATCCGGATTACTCTTCGTATTCATATTTCACCAGCGGTGCGTCGGCCCACAGCTCCTCGAGCTTGTAGAAGCTCCGAAGCTCGGTCTGGAAAATGTGCACCACGACGTCCACATAGTCCATGGCGACCCACACGCCGTTCTGCTGGCCTTCGATGCGCCACACCTTCTCGCCCAATTTCTCGAACACCTTCTCCTCGATTTCGGCGGCTATGGCGCACACCTGCGTCGTGGAATCGGCGTTGCAGACCACGAAATGCGAACAGATCGCTCCATCGAATCCCGAGAGGTCCAACGATACAATATTCTTACCTTTTTTATCTTCAATCGCGCTGACGATCGTTTCGATCAGTTTATCCATAAATGTTCAATAGGTATCTATAACCTTGCAAAGGTATGAAAAGAGAATGAGATTTGAAAGCAACGCGGTAAAAATCGCGCCGCAAGCGGGCATATTGTTCCGGAAGCGATTCATTATTTCGCCCTTTTTGTCGCCGGATTCGTTTTTTATCCCTACTTTTGGAGATACTCCAACTAACCCAAGTTCAATTTATGCGAAAAATCTTCATGTTCTGTCTGACCGGCGCACTCGCACTGGCCACGACGTCCTGCAAGGACGAAAAAGTAACCACCATGCAGACGATCACCGTCAATGGTCAGATCTGCGAGGTCAAAAGCGCTTTCTATGTGGAAGAAAAAGCCGACGAGCAATGGGAAACCTCATACGACCTCATTCTATTCAGAGAGTATTTTTCAACATTACCGTTTACAATGTCCGACTACGGTGTCGATATAGAAGTTTCTGAATCCCTGATAGGCAAAACTATCGACCTCACAGAACCCGTTACCCAAACCGGGCCTCTCAGACCATACCTCTCCGTCGGGGCAATCGGTGAAACAGAGTTCGACATCGTACACTCGTTTGAAAGAATTACGGTAAGCAATGGAGACGACATCTCTTCGGCAACAGTCTCCTACGGAATGCTCACTGTCACCAGAGACGGGGATAATTTCTCCGTCAAACTCTCCGTCAAACTTTCCGACGGCAAATCAATCTTCGCCGACTGGACGGGAAAAGCGACCAAAGTAACGATTCCGGAATAACCGACCGGATAATCGACATGCGCCCGGCCTGCGTTTTGCAGGCCGGGCGCATTCTTTCAGAGAGCGGAAGCTATGCCTTCGCACCCGGGACATTGGCCAGAATGGTTTCGGTCAGGGCCCGGATGATCGAATTCTTGACGTAGGTGCGGCGCACGGCGACGGCGATCTTGCGCGAGGTAGCCCCTTTCGAAAGGGTTTTCAGCCGGTCGCGGCGGTCCGAGGGGATGTATTCGACGGCCATTTCGGGAATGATCGTCAGACACGACGTGCAGTCGACGATCCGCATGAGCGTATCCAGCGAACCCGATTCGAACGAATAGTGCGACGGCATCGAACGCCGGGCCTGGCAGAGTTCGATGATCTGGTCGCGCATGCAGTTGCCGGGGCTCAAGATCACCAGGTCCTTGAGGTCGATCTCCTCGATACGGATATTCTGCCGCTCATAGAGCGGATTTTCGGGCGACACGTAAGCGTAGAAGCGGTCGTTGAAAAGCTCCTGCTCGAGGATGCCCTCGCCGCAGGTGCCGCTGGCGACCAGCGCCGCGTCGATACGGTCGCGCTTGAGCGCCTCGACGATGTCCGAAGTGATCATCTCGGATATTTCCAGCTCGACCTTCGGGTAGTCGCGCACGAAGGCCGGAATGAATTTGTGCAGCAGGTAGGGCGCGATGGTCGGGATGACGCCCAGCCGCAGTTTGCCCGCGGTTTCGCCCTTGAGCTCCGAAACGGCCTCCTTGATGTAATTGTACGCCTTGATCGTCTCGCGCGCCTGTTCCAGCACCACCTCGCCCGCCTCGGTGGGAATGACGGGCTTTTTCGAACGGTCCAGAAGCACCACGCCAAGCTCCTCTTCAAGCGCCTTAACCTGCATGCTCAAAGAAGGTTGCGTCACAAAACAATGTTCGGCCGCAAGCGAGAAACTCCCGCAGTTGGCCACGGCCAGCAGATATTCGAGTTGGATGATTGTCATAACAGGCGTCTATTTGAGAAAGCGAAGATATAAAAAAAATCTATATCGGACAACTTTTTCGCATTGCCGCATAGTTTTTCGTATCTTCGCCTGCAAAATGTACTTTCTCTAAAAATATGGCAAAAATCATCCTTACCGGCGACCGTCCCACGGGCCGGCTCCACCTGGGCCACTTCGTGGGTTCGCTCCGCCGCCGCGTCGAGCTGCAGAACTCGGGCGAGTTCGACGAAATATTCATTATGATCGCCGATGCGCAGGCGCTCACCGACAATGCCGACAACCCGGAAAAGGTGCGTCAGAATATCATCGAAGTGGCGCTGGACTACCTCTCGGTGGGTCTCGACCCCGCGAAATCGACGCTCTTCATCCAGTCGCAGGTGGCGGAACTGTGCGAACTGGCGTTCTACTACATGAACCTGGTCACCGTGCAGCGTTTGCAGCGCAACCCGACCGTGAAGGCCGAGATCGCCCTGCGCGGATTCGCCGAGGGCGCCGCCGAAGGCGACACGACCCAGCGTCAGGGCATTCCCGTCGGATTCTTCACCTACCCCATCAGCCAGGCGTCGGACATCACGGCCTTCAGGGCCACGACCGTGCCCGTGGGCGAGGACCAGGAGCCGATGATCGAGCAGACGCGCGAAATCGTCCACAAATTCAACGCGGTGTACGGCGAAACGCTCGTCGAGCCGGAAATCCTGCTGCCCGAGAACGCGGCCTGCATGCGCCTGCCGGGAACCGACGGCAAGGCCAAGATGTCCAAGTCGCTGAATAACTGCATCTACCTGTCGGACACGGCCGAGGAGGTCAAGAAGAAGGTGATGGGCATGTATACCGACCCCGACCACCTGCGCGTGGAGGACCCGGGCAAGGTCGAAGGCAACACAGTGTTCACCTACCTCGACGCTTTCAGCCGCCCCGAGCATTTTTCGAAATATTTGCCCGAATACGCTTCGCTCGACGAGCTGAAGGCCCACTACCGCCGGGGCGGGCTGGGCGACGTGAAGGTGAAACGCCTGCTGATCGCCATTCTCAACGAGATGCTCGACCCGATCCGCGAACGCCGCCGCCACTACGAGACGCGCATCGGCGAGGTGTACGACATCCTCCGCGAAGGCTCGGCCAAGGCCCGCGCAGCGGCCGCCGAAACCCTGGCGGATGTCCGTGCGGCCATGAAAATCAACTATTTCGACGACCGCGAGCTGATCGACGGCCAGACCGAGCATTTCAAGTTGAAAACGGAAAATTAAAAATTGAAAATCAAAGGCATTTGACTTGCACACCGGGCATCGTACAGGATGAAATCAAACCGCCCGGTCTCGGTCAATCGCAATGTTTCACTTTTAACTTTTCACTTTTAACTTTTTATGTCCTTCCGCGCCGACCGCATCTACCTCGAGTTTCTCCGGCTGACCCGGAGACTCTCCAACCAGCAGATCATGATGCTGCTGGCCGTGGTGGTCGGTGTGCTCGCAGGGCTGGGAGCCTACCTGTTCGAAATGCTGCTGCACGGCATCAAGAGCGGGCTGATACGCTGGTTCCCGGTGGACAGCGCACATATCCTCTTCCTGATCTACCCCGCCGTGGGCATCATCCTGGCGACGCTGTTCGTCAAATACATCGTCCGCGACAACATCTCCGAAGGCGTGACGCGCGTCCTCTACGCCATGTCGCGCCGCAATTCGCGCATCGCCCGGCACAACTGCTGGACCTCGATCGTGGGCGGTGCGACGACCATCGGATTCGGCGGTTCGGTGGGACCCGAGGCCCCGATCGTGCTCACGGGAGCGGCCATCGGCTCGAACATCGGACGGCTGGCGCGCCTCAACTACAAACACACGACGCTGCTGCTGTGCTGCGGCGCGGGCGCCGCCCTCGCGGCGATCTTCAAAGCCCCGATCACGGGCGTGGTCTTCGTGCTGGAAATCCTGATGCTCGACATCACCGCCGGGTCGGTCATCCCGCTGCTGATCGCCTCGATCACCGCGACGACGATGGCCTTCATGCTGCGCGGCTTCGACCCGATTCTGGCCGTGACGCTGGCCCCCGCGGACGCCTTCGAGCTGTGGCAGATACCGCTGTTCATCCTGCTCGGCGTGCTGTGCGGGCTGATGGCGTGGTATTTCACGTCGATGAACTCGCGGGTCGGAGGTTTCTTCAAGAGCATCGACAAACAGTACAAGAAATGGCTGTGGGGCGGTGCGATTCTGGGTATCCTGATCTTCGTCTTCCCGCCGCTGTACGGCGAGGGTTACGAGGGATTCACCTCCCTGATGCACGGCAACGCGCAGGAGCTGTTCAACAACTCGCTCTTCTACCGCTTCCGCGACATCGACTGGGTGATCATCCTCTTCGTCATCGCCACGATGTTCTTCAAGGTCATCGCCATGTCGACGACCAACGCCGCGGGAGGCGTGGGCGGTACGTTCGCGCCGTCGCTGTTCGTCGGAGCCTTCACGGGCGCCTCGCTGGCGCTGGTGTGCAACACGCTGTTCGGATGGGAGGTGTCGATCGTCTCGTTTACGCTGGTCGGCATGGCGGGCGTCATGTCGGGGGTGATGAACGCCCCGCTGACCTCGATCTTCCTGATCGCAGAACTCTCGAACGGCTACGGACTGTTCATCCCGCTGATGATCACCGCCTGCATCTCGTTCGCCGTGGACTACTACCTCGACCCCGACTCGATCTACACCAAGCAGTTGCGCCAGAAGGGCGAACTGCTGACCCACGACAAGGACCAGTCGGTGTTCGTCTTCCTGAAACTCGAAGAGCTGATGGAAACCGATTTCCTGCGCATCAAGGAGAACATGACCCTGGGCGACATCGTGCACATCATTTCGACGGCCCGCCGCAACATCTTCCCCGTGATCGACAACTTCGGCCGGCTGATCGGCGTGGTGCAGCTGGACGACCTGCGCGAGGACATGTTCAAACACGAGAAGTACGGGCACCCGATCTCGGACTACATGATTCCGCCGCCGGACAAGATCATCGAACACGAGGCGATTTTGAGCGTCATGGAGAAATTCGAGGACAAGCACGCCTGGATGCTGCCCGTCGTGGACAAGCAAGGCCGCTACCTGGGATTCATCTCCAAGTCGCGCATTCTGAACGCATACCGCGAACAACTCGTAAAAATACAGCAATGACAACGGAAAATGCCCTTCCCTGGGCCGAAGAGGCCGACTGCGCCGTCACGGTGTGCGACACCGAAGGCGTGATCCTCTACATGAACGAAAAGGCGCGTGCGACCTTCGCCCAACACGGCGACCTGATCGGCCGGAACCTGTTCGACTGCCACAACGAACGGTCGCGCGAAACGATCCGCCGCATGCTCGCATCGGGAGGCACGAACGCCTACACCATCGAAAAGCAGGGCGTGCGCAAGATGATCTACCAGACGGCGTGGAGGGAGCGCGGCGAAATCCGCGGGCTGGTGGAAATCTCGATGGAGCTGCCGGACGAAATGCCGCACTACATAAGGAAATAAATAGACGAGGGGAGGTTTTTTGAAAACCTCCCCTCGTTTTACGGAAACGGTCCGAAACCGGCAGCATTGCTACAACTTGATGTCGTAAATCTGGATCACTCCGGTCAGCTTGCCGGCGGCGTCCGTCACGAGCAGCGAGGTGACCTTGTTGCGGGTCATCATCTTCTCGGCCTCGATCAGTTTCTCGTCCGGCGAGATGGTCTTGGGATTGCGCGTGGCGATGTCGGAAGCCCTGATATTGAAGAACTCTCCGCGCAGGCGCTCCATCGCGCGGCGCACGTCGCCGTCGGTGACGATGCCCTCGATCCGCTCACCCTCGCAGATCACGATCAGCCCCAATCCGCCCTTCGAAATGGCGTGGATCATCTCCGCCGCCGGGCAGTCGGGCGCCACGACGGGCAGATCGTGGTCGCGCATGACGTTCCCTACGGTCATCAGCAGACGCCGCCCGAGGCTTCCGCCCGGGTGCAGGCGCGCGAAATCGACGCTCGTGAAACCCCGCATCTGCATCAGCGACACGGCCAGCGCGTCGCCCATGGCGATCTGCGCCGTGGTCGACGAAGTGGGTGCGAGATGCAGGATGCAAGCCTCCTCCTTCACCCCCACGTCGAGATGCACGTCGGAGTTCTTGGCCAGCGCCGAGTCGGGATTTCCGGTCATCGAAACCAGCTTGTTGCCGTTGGAGTGGATGAAGGGGACGATCTTGAGGATTTCGTCCGTCTCGCCCGAATAGGAGAGCGCGACCACGATGTCCTCCTTCGAAATCATGCCCAGGTCGCCGTGGAAGGCTTCGCCGGGGTGGAGAAAGAAGCTCGGGGTTCCGGTCGAAGCGAGCGTCGCGGCGATCTTGCGCCCCACGAGGCCCGACTTGCCCATACCCGTAACGATACACTTGCCGCGGCTTCCGAGGATCATCTCCACGGCCGTGGCAAACTCGTCGCCGAGAGTGTCTTCCATGCGTTTGAGCGACAGCATTTCGGTATGGATCGCCTTGCGGGCAACCTCCAGAATCTGCGCCTTGGTCGTATCTGTCATGCTTAACGAGAGTTAGATGGGTATTTTACAGCAGGCTTTTCACAAGGGTCTCCAGATCGTCGAGCCGCAGCATGTTGGCCGCATCGCTCAACCCCTTGTCGGGATCGGGATGCACTTCGAAAAAGAAACCGTTGGCCCCGAACGCCTTGGCCGCATGCGCCATGGCGGGCACGAATTCGCGGTTGCCGCCCGTCTTGCCGCCCGCCGCGCCAGGGCGCTGCACCGAGTGGGTGCAGTCCATCACGACCGTAGGGGCGATTTTGAGCATGTCGGGGATATTGCGGAAATCGACGACGAGGTTGTTGTAGCCGAACGAGTTGCCGCGTTCGGTGAGCCAGATGTCACCGGCCCCCGCCTCGCAGGCCTTTTCGTAGGGGTAGCGCATGTCCGCGCCCGAAAGGAACTGGGCCTTTTTGACGTTCACCGTTTTGCCGGTCCGGGCTGCGGCGACCACCAGATCGGTCTGGCGGCAGAGGAACGCCGGGATCTGGATCACGTCGACGACCTCGCCGACGGGTGCGGCCTGCCACGATTCGTGGATGTCGGTGAGCAGCCGCAGCCCCCACTTCGCCCGCACGTCCGAAAGCATCTGCAACCCCTTTTCGAGTCCCGGGCCGCGGAACGACGATATGGAGGTGCGGTTGGCCTTGTCGAACGAGGCCTTGAAGATGATTTCCGTGCCGAGGGTGCGGTTGATGGCCGCAAGCCTTTCGCCCACGGCGTCCAGCAGTTCGGCCGATTCGATGACGCACGGACCTGCGATAAATTTTATTGCCATAAAATTTGAATTAAAAATTAAAAATTAAAGATTAAGAATTCCGGAGAATTTTCAATCCCTAATTTTTCATTCTTCATTTTTAATTTTTAATTGGAGAAAGCGTTCCGCTTTCTCCAGGTCTTCGGGCGTGTCGATGCCAATGGTCTCGACCTCCGAAATCCCCACGCCGATCTTGTAGCCGTTCTCCAGCCAGCGCAGCTGTTCAAGCGATTCGGCCAGCTCAAGCGGCGACTGCGGCAACGCCGTCACCGCCCGCAGCACGTCGGCGCGAAAGGCGTAAAGCCCGATATGCTTGTAGAACGTGTGGCGCGCGAGCCACTCTTCGCATGGAACGCCCCGCAGATAGGGGATCACCGAGCGGGAAAAATAGATGGCCCGCGACTGCGCGTCGAGGACCACCTTGGGCGAGTTGGGATTTTCGAGGGCCGCCAGTCCGTCAGCCTCCGTAAAGGGTTTCACGAGCGTGGCGATGTCGGTCGCGGGATCGTCGAAACAGCGTTTCACGGCCTCCAGCTGCGAGGGACGGATAAAAGGTTCGTCGCCCTGCACGTTGACCACCACGTCGTATTCGCGGCCCTGCTTGCAGTAGGCCTCCCAACAGCGGTCGGTGCCGCTCCGGTGGTCCGGGGAGGTCATTTCGACCCGTCCCCCGAAGGCCCGCACGGCGTCGCGGATGCGCTCGTCGTCGGTGGCCACCACGGCATCGTCCAGCACGCCGGCGACCTGCTCGTAGACCCGCTGGATGACGGGCTTGCCGCCCAGCCGCGCCAGCGGCTTCCCGGGAAAGCGCGTCGAAGCGTAGCGCGCGGGGATGATTGCCAAAAAATTCATAATTCAGAATTCAAAATTCATAATTACAGCCTCCCGTTTTTTCGTCAGGGCGGATGAAATCCGGGACTTCGTGAAACCGGCAAGGCAGAAGCATACACGGGGTATGTGGCTGCCGAAGCCGACGAAGGAAGCGCCAGAGTTCGCCGCCATCACGAAAAAACTATTCCAGAGCCAGCTGCAACACCTCCTCGTTGGTCTTCACGTAATGGAACGTGAGGCCCGCGATATATTCGGGTTTGATCTCGGCGATGTCCTTGCGGTTCTCCTCCGAGAGGATCAGCTCGGTGATGCCGGCGCGTTTGGCGGCCAGGATCTTCTCCTTCACGCCGCCCACGGGCATCACCCGTCCGCGGAGCGTGGTCTCGCCCGTCATGGCGATACGCTCCTTCACCTTGCGCCCCGTATAGCTCGACACGATCGAAGTGACCATCGTGATGCCGGCCGAAGGACCGTCCTTCGGGATCGCGCCCTCGGGAACGTGGATGTTGATGTCGTTCGTTTCGAACAGCTTGGGGTCGATGCCCAACTCCTTGTAGTGGGCCATCGTCCACTCGTGGGCGATCGTCGCCGACTCCTTCATCACATCGCCCAGGTTGCCTGTGAGGCTCACCTTGCCCTTGCCGGGCGTCAGCACCGATTCGATGTAGAGGATGTCGCCGCCGACCTCGGTCCACGCAAGGCCCGTCACGACGCCCGTCATGCCGCCCACTTCGTACTCCTCCTTGAGGAACTTGGGCATGCCGAGGATTTTCTCGACGTCCTTCATCGAAATCTCGGGCGCGAAAGCCTCGTCGAAAGCGATCTGTTTGGCGCGGGCGCGGGCGATCTTCGCCAGATTCTTGTCCAGCGAACGCACGCCGGCTTCGCGCGTATAGCAGGCGATGACGTTCTCGACGACCTCCGGGGTCATCGTCATCTCCTGCTCCTTGATGCCGTGGGCCTCGCGCTGCTTGGGCAGCAGGTGGTCCAGCGCGATGCGCACCTTCTCCTCCAGGAGGTAACCGGCAATGTTGATCATCTCCATGCGGTCGCGCAGCGCCGGGGCGATATTGGCCACGTTGTTGGCCGTGGCGATGAACAGCACCTTCGACAGGTCGTACTCCATGTCGAGGTAGTTGTCGTGGAACGTGGTGTTCTGCTCCGGATCGAGCACCTCCAGCAGGGCGCTCGACGGGTCGCCGTGGTTCGAAACGGTCACCTTGTCCACCTCGTCGAGGATGATGACGGGGTTCGACGAGCCGCACCGCTTGATGGTCTGGATGATCCGGCCCGGCATGGCGCCGATGTAGGTGCGGCGGTGTCCGCGAATCTCCGACTCGTCGTGCAGGCCGCCCAGCGAAATACGGCCGAACTTGCGGCCCAGCGCCGCGGCCACCGACTTGCCCAGCGAGGTCTTGCCCACGCCCGGAGGGCCGTAGAGGCAGAGGATCGGGGATTTGAGGTCGCCCTTGAGCTTGATGACGGCCAGGTGCTCCAGCAGCCGCTCCTTCACCTCGTCCAGACCGAAATGGTCGTGATCGAGCTGTTCGCGGGCGCACTTGAGGTCGAGGTTGTCCTTCGTCACGTCGTTCCACGGCAGTTCCAGCAGCAGCTGCAGGTAGGTCATCTGCACCGAATATTCGGCCACGGCGGGATTCAGCCGCTCGACCTTCTGCAACTCCTTCTCGAAGGTTTCGCCCACCTCCGCGGGCCAGTTCTTCTTCTTGGCCTCCTCGCGCATCTTCTCGATGTCGGCATCGGCGCCGTCGCCCAGTTCGTCCTGGATCGTACGCATCTGCTGCTGGAGGTAGTAGTCGCGCTGCTGCTTGTCGATCTCCTGCTTGACGCGCTCCTGAATCTGGTTCTTCAGCTCGGCCAGCTGCTGCTCGCGGATCAGGATTTCGAGCAGCTTGCGGGCGCGGGCCAGCAGGCCGGGGGCCTCCAGCAGCGACTGGCGGTCTTCGTCCGTCAGCTCCATGTTGGAGCAGATGAAGTTGATGATGCCGCGCTTCGAGTCGATGTTCTTGATGGCGAAAGCCGCCTCCTTGGGCATCGACGGCGACACGTTGATGATGTTCAGCGCCACGTCGCGGATCGAGTCCACGAAAGCCTCGAACTCGATGCTCTTCACATCGGGAGTCGAATCGTGCAGGGCCGTCACCCGGGCCTTGAAATAAGGCTCGGTGGTGATGTACTCCGTGATCTCGACCTTCTCCAGGCCGTTCAGGATCACCGTGAGGTTGCCGTTGGGCATTTCGAGGATCTTGATGATCCGCGCGGCCGTGCCGACCTTGTACATGTCGTCCGGCGCGGGGTCTTCGACGTCGCTCTCGCGCTGCAACACGGCGCCCAGGATGCCGCCTTCGGCATTCACGGCGCGCACGAGGTTGATGCTCTTGTCGCGGCCCACCGTGATGGGCGTGATGGCGCCGGGGAAAAGCACCGACGAACGCAGCGTGAGAATGGGTATGATTTCGGGCACTTCGACCTCCTCCACAGGCTCGTCGCCGCCGGTCACGATGGGGATCACGCGGTGATTGCCGTCGAGCAGCTCGGGGACGAGATTCACGTCGTCTACTTCGATGGTTTTGATCTTATCTTTTTTGCTCATAGGATATACAGATATATAATGGTGCAAATATAACGATTTTTTAGAAATTTTATTTTATCTTTGACAGAATGTTAATAACTTTGCATCCCTGAAAACAAAGTAAAATTCAACGCGCCATGCAAATCGCAGACAAATACGCACCGCAGCAGATCGAATCCAAATGGTACGACTACTGGATCGAACAGCATATTTTCCACTCGGAACCCGACCAGCGGGAACCCTACACGATCGTCATCCCTCCCCCCAACGTGACGGGCATGCTCCACATGGGGCACATGCTCAACAACACGTTGCAGGACGTGCTGGTGCGCCGCGCCCGCATGTCGGGAAAGAACGCCTGCTGGGTGCCGGGCATGGACCACGCGTCGATCGCCACCGAAGCCAAGGTGGTGGCGATGCTGCGCGAAAAGGGCATCGAAAAGTCGTCGCTCACGCGCGAGGAGTTCCTCCGCCACGCCTGGGAATGGAAGGAGAAATACGGCGGCGTGATTCTCAAACAGCTGCGCAAACTGGGCGCCTCGTGCGACTGGGACCGCACGTGCTTCACGATGGACGAAGCCCGCACGGAGAGCGTTCTGCGCGTCTTCTGCGACCTCTACGAGAAAGGCAAGATCTACCGCGGCGTAAGGATGGTCAACTGGGACCCCGCGGCGCAGACGGCCCTCTCGGACGAGGAGGTGGTCTTCAAGGAGTCGCACGGCAAGCTCTACTACCTGCGCTACAAGGTCGAGGGAACCGACCGGGCGATCATCGTCGCCACGACGCGCCCCGAGACCATTCTGGGCGATACGGCGCTGTGCGTCAACCCCAATGACGAGCGTTACAAGGCCCTGCCCGCCGACGCCCGCGTCGTCGTGCCGCTGGTGGGACGGTCGATCCCGGTGATCCGCGACGAATACGTCGACATCGAGTTCGGAACGGGCGCCCTGAAGGTGACTCCGGCCCACGACGTGAACGACTACATGCTGGGCGAGAAATACGGGCTGGAGACCATCGACATCTTCAACGACGACGGCACGATCAACGACAAGGTGGGCATGTACGTGGGTCAGGACCGCTTCGACGTGCGCCGGCAGATCGAGAAGGATCTCGACGCGGCGGGCCTGCTGGAAAAAACCGAGGAGTACACCAACAACGTGGGCTATTCGGAGCGCACGGGCGTGGCCATCGAGCCGAAACTCTCGATGCAGTGGTTCCTCTCGATGCAGGAGCTGGCCGAACCGGCGACGAAGGCCGTGATGGAGGACGCGATCCGTTTCGTGCCCGAGAAATACAAGAACACCTACCGCCACTGGATGGAGAACATCAAGGACTGGTGCATCTCGCGCCAACTGTGGTGGGGCCAGCGCATTCCGGCGTACTATCTTCCCAAAGGCGGCTTCGTGGTGGCCCTGACGGCCGAAGAGGCGCTGGAAAAGGCCCGCGAGAAGGCCGGCGACGCCTCGTTGCAGCTGACGGACCTGCGGCAGGACGAGGATGTGCTCGACACATGGTTCTCGTCGTGGCTGTGGCCCATCTCGGTATTCGACGGCATCCGCTTCCCGGACAACAGGGAGATCGGCTACTACTACCCCACCAACGATCTGGTGACCGGTCCCGACATCATCTTCTTCTGGGTGGCCCGCATGATCATGGCCGGCTACGAATACCGCGGCGAAAAGCCCTTCTCGAACGTCTACTTCACGGGCATCGTGCGCGACAAGATCGGCCGCAAGATGTCCAAGCAGCTGGGCAACTCGCCCGATCCGCTGGACCTGATTGCCCAATACGGCGCCGACGGCGTGCGTATGGCCATGCTCATTTCGTCGTCGGCCGGCAACGACGTGATGTTCGACGAGGCGCTGTGCGAGCAGGGCCGCAACTTCGGCAACAAAATCTGGAACGCCTACCGCCTCCTGAACGGCTGGGCGGTGGACGCCGCGGCGGCGCAAAGCGAGAACAACCGTCTGGCCGTGGCATGGTTCGGGCAGGCGTTGGGCCGCTCGCTGCGCCAGATCGCCGAGGATTTCAAGTCATACCGCATCTCGGAGGCCTTCAAGGAGGCTTACCGCCTCTTCTGGGACGATTTCAGCGGCTTGTACCTCGAGATGGCGAAGCCCGCCTACGGACAGCCCATCGACGCCCCGACGATGGAGGCGACGAAGGGCTATTTCGACGCCCTGATGCGCGTGCTGCACCCCTTCATGCCGTTCGTCACGGAAGAGATCTGGCAGGACCTCGCGCCCCGCGCCGAAGGCGCTTCGATCTGCGTGGCGCAGATGCCCGAGCCTGCGGCCGAAGACGCCGCGATGCTGGCGCGCTTCGAACTGGCGAAGGAGATCATCACCTCGGTGCGCAACATCCGCAACCAGAAGAGCCTGCCGCAGAAAGAGGCGCTGACGCTCCGGGTCATCGCCGATGAGAACTATCCCGCGGAGTTCGCCCCCGTCGTGATGAAGATGGCCAACCTCACGGCCATCGAGACCGTGGCGGAGAAGGACCCGGCGGCCGCGGCGTTCATCGTCAAGACGACGCAGTACTTCGTGCCGATGGCCGGAAAGATCGACGCCGAGGCCGAGCGCAAAAAACTCGCGGACGATCTGGCCTACTACGAGGGATTCCTCGCCTCGGTGATGAAGAAGCTCTCGAACGAGCGGTTCGTCGCCTCGGCGCCCGAGAAGGTGGTGGCCAACGAGCGCGCCAAGCAGGCCGACGCCGAAGCGAAGATCGCGGCGATCCGGGCACAGCTTTCCGCACTGAAATGAGTAAAAAGCGGAAAACTGAAAATCTGCTTCCCGTCATTGCGAGCGAACAAAAGTGAGCGTGGCAATCCGACCGAGCGCCACAACGTCGCCACTCCGGCGCAGATTGCCGCGTCGCTGCGCTCCTCGCAATGACATCGCCTGTCAATCTTACATTTTCGCTTTTTTAACCCTTCACC
>ERZ506957.462-NODE-462-length-17439-cov-5.937011_pt1 | contig 17439 bp, 12 predicted proteins | sample MGYA00512894_ERZ506957 | MGnify/ENA metagenome assembly ERZ506957
GTCCGGGTCACCAAACGAAACAAATCCGAACTATTTCGTAAATCGAAATTGGTTCGGATTTGTTTTTTACTATTAACGTTAAAGATGGGAACACAAAATTATGTGTTCCCATTTTTGTCATTTAGAGTTTCATTTGATGATTGATTCTTTGACAAATATTCTATTTGTTTCTCAATCAGTTTTATTCGTCCTTCTATCTCAGAAAGATCATCGCTGGTTGCCTTTCCCAATTGTAGTTTGAGAATCTGTAATTCTTGAGATAAATACTCCTTAGTTACTAAATCATTATTGATTTCTGTTAATCTTGTTTCTGCATATTCTATACGATACTCAAAAACCGCAACTTGCTCTCTTAACTGAATAACATTTACCAACGTCCACGAAGCAACTCCAACCACTATGGTCGCGATTATCGCAATGATTTCCTCAAATATGTGTTCCCTGATAAATTTTTTGAGTTTAAGGCGTTTTACACCAACTGCCTTATCCTCGACAAAAGGCATATCATAATCGTAAATATCTTCATTACTACCATGTAATCCTCTGAAAGGATCCATTGTATTAGTATTTTGGTATCCTCGTTTGGAGCGAACCCCTTGTTTATATGCAGAAGCTTCTCTACGAGATTTTATCCCTGCTTTTTTTGAACCCATGACTACTCTCCAATCTTATCAAAGATGTCGTTATTTAAAGATTCTAGAGCCAAATCAAAAAGTGTGTCTGATTTTTTATAGGCTTCAGCATTCGGCGGCAAATAAAAATATTGATAATCGTATGAAATACCATGCTTTTTCTCGTCTAAATTTCCGACGGTAATTATTTTGTTGATGTAGCTATTATTATCCTTTTGTATAGATCCTTGAGGAGTGGGCTCTTTTTTGGAAAATCTAAAATCAGTAATACTTTCACAATGATCGTTTTTTATTACTGTTTTTTTGTATTTGGTTATATCCCAATTGTTTAGTTCGCAAGTAAATACAATTCCTATGCGGCGTACAATTAAATAATTATCCGTAATTATTTCCGGGAATATATATTTCAAAATCATGTTTTGAACAAAGGTATACGCTTCATCAAATCCTGTATCAGAAACATTGTGTGTAATAATTAAATTATTTTGAGTTAATCTTAAACTGTTATGCGTTGACGCATTTATCAACGCACGTTGATACCCAACATCATTGCTTATTTGATTATAATATCCTTCCCCCAACAACTTTTTAGAGTTAGATGACGAAAGAATGCTATCTACGATTTCGCCCCATTTGTCAAACATTTTAAAAGAATCGACAAACTGAATACCACAAATTATCTGAGTAATACATCCATTATCAGGCATAATTACACCTCCAACCAAAATTGTCATCAGTAATTATACCCTATTTTTGTCGAATTGTCAATATATCATATCAAATCAAGACGTGCAAGGATGATTAATACTTTATAAATTACTTCGTCAATATTTATTTCTCCGTCTTTTGAGTCAATAACACCTCTTTCAAGTAATTGGATAATCAACCTCCGACCTTCTTGAGGAACATCGTTAATTGTTTTATATACCATTTTGGTCCTCCTATAAACATTAATACATTTATAATTATATTTGACTTTTTTTATTTTTATTATTAATAAACTGTTTTTGTTTTTTCCACTCCTCAAACTCTTTTTGTCCTTTATCGGATTCGAAAAATGCGATAATATCCGGCAGCAGACAGCGGGCGATCTCCATTCGGACTTTATCGGGAATCTGCGGGATATGCCCCTCGCCGCGCTTATCTCGGATCAAGAATTCAATTGTCAGTAGCAGTCGCTTAAACCAACCGGCATTCAGATATTCTTCCCGAAAAAACCATGCCGCGAGGAGTTCTTCCTCCTTCCGTTGCCTTTCGGCTTCGGCTTTCTCTCTTTCTTCAAGCTCTTTCCTGTGATTTTCCACCCATTGATCGTAATCTTCTGCACTGAAAAAGCCGCTTCTGTTGTCACTCAGTATGGCTTGCAACCGTTTCCAAAATTTTTTCATGCTCAAATCAGTGTTCTCCCTTACATTGAAATATCAAACCCTTCCTGCGCATCTTCTTCAATATCTCCGTCCTCATCATGCCCGAGTCCGATTGCCATGCCGGCAATAATTCCGGCGGCAACGCCGAGAGCGGTTCCTGTATTTACCCCTTCACGCTCCCGCTTTTCTTCTTCGGATTCATCGCCGTCTTCGAGAATATCCGTCAGGTTTTCAAGCCCACGTATGCCCATAAGAGCAAGGTCAGTATCATCGGAACTGCCGCGTACGCCATGCGAAGCCACCACAGTGCGTCGTCCCGTATGCTTCTTCTGCAGATAACTTTCGAGGCTTTTTCACTCGCTTTCCCAACCTGTTCGGAGGCTTCCTCCGAGATCTTTCGTATCGCCGCCGCTGTCGCCTCGTTTTGCGCCTGTATCGCCCTCGTAATCTGCTCGGCATACTTGCCCGCCTCCGCCGCGAAAGCCGCTTTCTGTGCCTTCAGCTCGGCTGACAGCTCCTCCATGCGGTTCACCGAAGCGATCAGCTCGTCCCACTCCGCGACGCTGATCTGTACCGTCGGTATTTCTTCTTCCATCTGCATTTCCGCCTGAACCTGTGGCGGAATGTTTCTCGCCTTGAGCTTGTCCATATAACTCTGTCCTGATTCTGAATTCATGTTCCATGTTCTCCTTTCGATATTTTTCTTCATATAAGCCCTTGTCACGCACGCGCTTTTCTGTTCCGTCCTTGCCATGGAGAATGTAGGTGATGTACTTTCTCTCGGGAGTCCATACCATCTCATAGCCGTACTTTTTCATTTCTTCGCGGAACTGTGCCTGAGTTTTGGCTCTTGTCATACAGAAATCTATCGTAGCGCAGAGTGCCAGCTTCATGCTGTTGCCGTTCAGTGCCGCGCGGTATTCCTTCGGTTTCATGCGTTGGGATTTAACTTTCGGATCGTATTCCCGAAGCACTTTCAGCCCGTGCGCCTGACAGATTTCATCGCTTGCTTTTCGCAGATCGGCAAGGAAAAATTTATTGTAATGCAGTTTCCGACCGTTATCAAGGTCATAGGTGCATACGACAATGTGATTGTGAAGATGCTCGCGGTCGATATGCGTGGCGACGATTGCTTCACGGTTGCCGAAGCTTTTGACAAGCTCAATTCCGATTTCGTTGACCTCATGCGGAGAAATATTCTCTCCGGGCATAAAGGATTGCACAAAATGATAAAAGCGAACGCCGCCCGCCGCATGACCGAACACCTTTTGAGTGGCGAGGAACGATTCGTTTGCCATCTCGGGAATGCAGTTGTAGCCGGAAATATACGCAAGCTGCTCGCCTTCATCAAAGGTTTTTGACGGTTGCATACAGTAATCGAGTACACCTTTCTGTGCACTCGGCGTCTGCACTTTTTCCGGAATGCTTTCAACGACCGCCATAATTTTGTCCTCCGAGTGCTGCAAGAATTTTTCTGTAAACCGAAAGAAGCTTCGAAAGATCGGCAGAAGAAAAACGATTCTGATGTGCCAGCCGTGCGAGCTGATTGAGATTGTTGCCCTGATATTTCAGTTCGCGGTTCAACTCCCGCAGTTCTTCATTAACGATGATCTTTCCGTTACGGCACATTTTGAGAATGAAATCGCGCATGGACGGTGAGACGGCTTCGTACATTTTCTTTTGCAACTCCATTTTTTCTTCCGCCGTGAGGCGGATTGTCAGGGTTTCTGTTTGTTTTCTGCTCAACGTTTTCTCCTTTCGCACATGTTTTTTTGCTTTTGCTTCTCTGATTCGTTTCTTTTGGATTACCTTTTCTTTTCGCAAAGAAAAGGTAAGTGGGTTCGGGCTTCTGCCCGATTGTGTGCGGGAAGTGCGTCGCCGGAAGGCGGTGGACATCCACGCGCTATGCTTGCCCCAGCCCCGGACGCAGAGCGCCGGGAATAACTGCAGAAGAAAAAACCGCGACTTCGCCTATATAACTTATTGTTCTCTTCTGCATATAAGATATATGGTTAAGACTTCTTGTTAGCACCACTATTTCAGACACCACCCGGTCACATTTTCAGCCGATACACGTTGGAGCCGTAATCGCCCGCATTAGTGTATCGGTGAAATTTTTCAATCAGGTCTTTTTCGAGCAAAGCCTTGATTGCCTTGTCCACGGTTTCCTCTTTCCTGATTCCGCACCCGTTTGCGATATCTCTCCGCGAAGGAAAAGCCACATTGCTTTCACGGTTCATACGACGACAAAGAAAACAATAGACGGCGATGTCCCGCGGTTTCAGACCGTATTCAAAGATTCTGTTGTCAACCATAAAGAAGTTTTTTCGTTTGTCCGCCATATTGTTCTCCTTTCTCCTTGTGCATTTGATATTATACTACAAAAATATTGTGTTGTCAATAGCTGTGCACAAAATAATTGTATTTGTTCTTGACAACTACAATGAGATGTGGTATACTGTATGCGTAATAAAATTCGGAGGAATCTTGTATGAGCGTAATAGGCGAACAGATTAAAAAATACAGAGGTATCCGCGGCATGACGCAGCAGGAGATTGCCGATGCGCTCGGCGAAAGCTCCGGCAGGGTGATATACAATTGGGAAAAGGGAATCGGTCGCCCCGATTGTGACAAACTGGCGAAGCTCTGTGATCTCCTCGGCGTGTCCGCAGACGAGATGATCGGTTGCCGATCGATGTCGGAACGCCCGACGGCTGCCGAATGGGAGACGATAAAAAAATACCGTGTCCTTGACGAACACGGTAAAGAAATTGTGGATTATCTGATCGACAGCGAGTACAGGCGAGTATCTGCGACCGGCAGAAAAGCCAAGTGCCGTATGCTGAGAATGGATTATTACACGCTTCCGGCTTCGGCAGGCACGGGCAATATCCTTGACAGCGAGCTTGCCGAGGAGATTCTTGTTCCCGAATCCAAGGAAGCGGAGAAGGCGGACTTTGTGATTTCTGTCGGCGGTGACAGCATGGAGCCAACCTACCACGACGGAGACAAGGTGTTTGTTGAAAAATGCGATTCCGTCGATCTCGCCGAGATCGGGATCTTCGTTGTCAACGGCGATGTCTTCATCAAGGAGCGCGGGAACGGCTGTCTGATCTCGCATAACGAAAAGTATAAGCCCATACGCATTTCCGAGCATGACAGCGTGTTCTGCTGCGGAAGAGTTTTGGGGAGGGTATAATAATGAAAAAAGCGGTCTTTCCGGGTAATCGGAAAGACCGCTTTTTTGATTTTTACATAAAGAAACCGGCGAGAGAGCCACACCTGAAAAAAACAGCAACTTCACAGGTTTAAGCCTCATATTTATGACAATGAGCCACGACTTGAAAATCACCTATATAATAGATGTTGCACATAAAAGTGTGACGACATCTTTACAGGAGGGATACCGAAATGACAGACTACCGGATCGGAAACACACGAAATGGGTACAAAGCCGTACGTACGGCGGTGTGAGAGGTCGGTTACTAAACTAATTGTTATCTTCCTGCTCGATTTATGAAAATCGCTTGTAATCGCAAATATAAAACAAGACAAACTTATGTAGCTGAATAGTAGACGAGGTAGCCAAATTGGAGAATTTGTAGCCAAATGGTATAGTTGACATTCATAACATATGGTATTATAATAAAAATATATATTGTTTATATAAATAATTATGTAAACAAAAACATATAGAACATCTTAAGGAGCGGAATATGAGAAAGACAATCGGAAGAAGAGCATTGATTATAACACTGATTGCGGCATTGCTCTGCATTGCCGTGGCGGTGGGAATTGTCTTCATCAGAGAAGCACGGCTTTCTGGCGAGCAGAATGAACTACTCAGCGAACTCGACAGCAGAGCCGGTGAATATGATGATAGCAGTATAGTCCTGCACGCCACATCAAAGGCAAAGGCAGAGAAGCTGGCGGAGAGATTCGGAGCGAGACTGAGAATCACTTCCGACGGCAAATATGCCACGCTTACTTTGCCTGAGGGCGTGAGCATCAGAGATATATGCGCCGACAAGGAAAATCGCGCATATCTCTCGCAGATAACGCCAGACTACAAGGCAAGCATATCGGATATAGACGAAATTTCGGAGAAGTATGTCAGACCGACAACCACTCCGAATTACAGCATATACGATGACGGCTATGACTTGCAGAATTATCTGCGCTATCTCAATATCGGAGATGCATGGCAAAATTATCGCGGAGACGGCGTTACCGTAGCCGTGATAGATACGGGTATCGATACCGATCATCCCGAATTTGCCGGCAGGATAAGCGAATATTCCTATAATGCTACATATGACAAGATAGTCAAGGACTACACGGCGGCAGACGGCGGATATGACTGGTCGCTTGTCGAGGATGTTGTCGGTCACGGAACAGCCGTAACGGGCGTTATCGCCGCGGCGATGGATGGGCAGGGAACAGTCGGAATAGCTCCGCAGGTAAACATCATAGTGATAAAAGCCGAGTGCGATGCAGACGGCAGATTCCTGCGCGGATCCGATCTTGTATTCGGTCTTTACTATGCTATCGAGCGCGATGTCGATGTAGTAAATATGTCGTTTGGCGGCGGAGGAGATTTCAGCGCGCCTGTGCGCCTCGGCGTAGACAGCGACATACTCATGGTAGCGGCGGCGGGCAACGATTCTACTTCGTCACCGCAACAGCCCGCATCATGCGAGGGTGTTATCGGCGTCGGTGCACTCGAAGCCGACGGCTGGAATCTTGCCTCCTACTCAAACTTCGGCGAGAATGCAAACCTCGTGGCTCCCGGCACTGTATATACTGCGGCGGCAGGCGGCGGCTACAGGACGATGAACGGAACATCGTTTTCCTCTCCGATAGTTGCGGCGGCACTCGCTCTTATGAAATCAAACGGGGAATATAAATATTCCTCAAACGAGGTATTGGAAGAGATACTCTATGCTTCCTGCTATGACCTCGGCGATCTCGGACCCGATTTCTACTATGGTTACGGTGCGCTCGATATATCCGCACTGTTGCTTGAAGAAAAAGGCACGGTAACCTTTAATATGCTTACGGATGAACTGGAAAATACAACGCAGGTATTTATCCGTTCGCATACGCTTCAGAATATGCCTGAGCCCGAGAGACTTTATGCTGTTTTCGACGGCTGGTACTATGATATCCACTGCACAGAGGAATACAACTGGTATGAGGATGAGTTTAATTCGGATATAACACTCTATGCAAACTGGGTAAATGAAGATGACGGCGTTCCTTTCACATATGTTACGCTTGATGACGGTACTATCGAGATAAGAAGCTATACGGGCAAGCGCAGATATATCACTGTGCCCGAGGAAATAGAGGGAAAAGCAGTTTCGAGCATAGGCGAGTTTGCTTTCGAGGGAGAAACGCGGCTTCGCGAGGTGAGATTGCCTTCCCGTCTGCGCAGAATAAGAGCAGGTGCCTTTGCGGGATGCACGAATCTCTATAAAATAGATATACCCGCGTCGGTGACGGAAATAGGCGCTTCCGCCTTTTCAAATGCGGTTCGTCTCGGCACTCTTGCCATCCCTGCTGACAGCAATCTTATCAGCATCGGCGACAATGCTTTTGCAAACTGCACAAAGCTTCGCCGTGTGGACCTTCCCGCTTCGCTCAAGAGCGTGAACGGCTCCGCATTCTTCGGTACCACCTCCAATATGGAGATAAATGCAGCGCCGAAAAATAAGCATTTTGTTTCGATTGACGGTGTGCTTTTCAACTATACAAAGAGCATGATAGTGGCATATCCCGCAGGCAGGACGGCGGCATATACCGTTCCCGAAAATGTCAGATATATAGGCTCATGTGCCTTTGCATATACAAAAGCTTCGTCGGTTGACCTCGGAAGCGTGACGGAAATAGGCGACAGTGCCTTTGCCGCAAGCTCGCTTTCGGCTGTGGTAATCCCCGATACGGTTATCAGCATGGGAAGTGGGGCTTTTGCAGGCAGTGCATATCTTTCATCTGTGAAGATAGGAAACGGGCTGAGGAGCATATCAGCAGGTGCATTTGCATCATGTAGCATTTCCGAAATAACGATTCCGGCGGGAATCGAAAGCATAGGTGGAGCTGCATTTAAGTTTGCAGGACTCGGAAAACTTATTTTTGAAAATAATAGCAGGCTGACAGTTATATCAGATGAGGCATTTTTCGGATGTCCGCTTACCTCTGTGAATTTTCCCGATTCGCTTATGAATATAGGCGGTGGTGCATTTTTCAAGTGCAGCCTTAGCTCAATATCGTTCGGAGAGGGAAGCAGTCTCCAGATCATCGGAGCGGAGGCATTCCGATATGCGCCGCTTGCCACGGTTGCTTTCCCCGCAAATATCCGCACGATAGGCGACTATGCCTTTGCCGATACGGCAATTACGGGTTCTGTTACCGTTCCCGCTTCGCTTGAATCGCTCGGCGGCGGTGCATTCGGTGCCTGCCATGCGCTTACCGAAATCAAAGTTGAGAGCGGAAACAAAATATATGCGGACATAGACGGCGTAGTATATACCAATGACGGCAAAACGGCAGTCGCATATCCTGCGGGAAATCCTGCCGAAAACTATACAGTGCTCGACGGAACGCAGAAGATAGGTGTCGCCGCATTTTACGGCTCATGGAACCTGCGCGGTGTAACTGTACCGGCGGGTGTAGACGAATTTTATGAATATGCTTTCTTTGATTGCGAGAAAGTCTACGGATATTCGCTTCCCGATACGCTTGAAACGGTGGGACCGTATTCCATGGCGAAAAACTACAGTCTCAGCAGTGTTTCACTTCCCGACAGCGTTATAAATATAGGCAGATATGCCTTTGCATACGACAGCTCGCTCTATACGGTATATATAAGCGATACATCTAAGCTGGCAAGAATCTCGTTTGCTTCATTTGCGCTTTCAGGAATACAGACGATGCGTATCCCCGCAAATGTCTCTACGGTGGCACAGTATGCCTTTGAGGGATGCAAGCAGCTGACAAGTGTGACATTTGCCGCAGGAAGCAAACTGCAGAGCATATCGGCATATTTCTTCCTCGGATGCGACAGTATACAGAATATCACATTTGAAAACGGCAGTGCCCTCACATCGATACAGGCGCACGGACTTGAGGGGATGAAAAATCTTACCTCGATAGATTTCGGCGATGCAAGACTGACAAATATCGATAACTATGCTTTCAGATACTGTTCTTCGCTTGCGACACTGAATCTGCCCGATACACTTATAAATATAGGAAGATTTGCTTTCTATAAATGCACGGCACTATCTTCGCTTACCGTTCCCGAGACGATAGAGCATATCGGTTCGTATGCTTTTCACGGAACGGATAACTGCGCCCTGTATTTCTCCGGTGCCGAGCTTCCTTTCTATCTCGATGAAAACTGGGATGACGGACTCTCGGGCTATTATGTCGGCGTTTCGCAGACGGTGGAGTCGGGCGACTGGAAATATGCCATACTCAAAAACGGCAAGACAGCCATTCTCGAATATCTCGGAAACGAGAAGAATATAGACCTGCGCACGCTGAATATCGGCGAGATAACCACTATCGGCGGTTATGCATTCTACGGCAAAAATCTCGAGAGCATAATTCTTCCCGAGAGCCTCACGCAGATACAGCGCTATGCTTTCGCCGAAAATACGGCTCTTGCAGGCATAACGATACCCGCAAATGTGAAGTATATCGCAAAATATGCTTTCCATAATACGGGCATCATGAATCTCACATTCATGGGAAGCAATGTCAGCGTGATAGAGCAGTATGCTTTTGCATATACGAGAAAACTCACATCAGTGACACTTCCCGCGGGCATAGTGAAACTCGGCACATATGTATTCTACAGAAGCGGCATCGAATCCGTTGTATTTGCCGCCGGAACAACACTTACGGAGATACCCGAGGGTGCTTTCTCCGGCACAAAGCTTTCCGAGGTGACGATACCCGACAGCGTAACGCTTGTAAATCACAATGCTTTCCGCGATTGTACGGCGCTCTGCCGTCTGACGCTCGGCGCAGGCGAAAACCTCCGCCTGATGAGCAATGTATTCTATAATACGAGCCTTGCCGCAGTTCATATTCCCGCAAATGTGGAATATATCGGCGAATATTGCTTCGTCGGTCTGCGCTCGCTTTCGGCATTCACGGTCGATGCGGCAAATCCGTATTATACGGCGCTCGGCGGACTGCTCTACAGCAAGGACGAACGCAAAATAATCGCCGCGCCCGCAGGCATCATGGGAACACTTTATGTTCCGAAGTCAACCGAGGTCATCGGTTTCGGCGCATTTGAAAACAGCCTTGCGGACAGCATCGTATTTGACAGCGCGTCAAATATACTTTCTTTCGGTTATCGTGCATTCTACGGCGCAAAGAACCTGAGAGAGGTCACGGTACCTGCCACGGTTGTCGCGATAGATTATTATGCATTTGCGCAGTGCAGTAACCTTGAAACGGTGAAATTTGAAGAGGGAAGCAGACTTGCAGGCATTTATGAGGGTGCATTCTTCGGTTGCGGCAAGCTGAAAAATATCATTCTCGCGGATAATATAGTCGAGATATCGGATTATGCCTTTTACGGTTGTACTTCGCTTACGGAAATTCCTGTCAGCGATACGAGCATGATAAAGGGAATATACAGCTATGCCTTTGCATATTCGGGCATCTGCGGCGATTTCGCAACGCCGAAAACACTTATCGATATCGGCGATCATGCTTTCCGCGGAACGAAAATAACGAGTGCTTTTATCCCCGATGACAATAAGCTTGACCTCATCATCGGTATAGGCGTATTTGAGGAATGCGAGGTGATGGAAAAAATAGATGTGCCTTTCCTCGGGGCAAGCTACGGAGATGAAGATATTTACTGGATAGGCTATATCTTCGGCGCAGGCGCACCGAACGCCAATGCCACATATATCCCGCAGAGCCTGCGTACATATATCGCGCACGAGGGCGGGCTGTTGGAGTTGACTTGTGGAACTCCTGCTAACATAGGTTCTTCCAAGCCCACCGGCTATTATAAAATGGAGAAAACTAATATAGAAAATATTACTCTGCCGGAGGGAATAACGAGTATAGGTCAATGGGCGTTCTACAAATGCGTCAACCTCAAAAGCGTCACGATACCGGACAGCGTTACAAACATAAATTCTTGGGCATTTTATAATTGCAGCAGCCTCGAGAGCCTCACAATACCGGACAGCGTAAAGGTAATAGGCAACGAAACCTTTTACAACTGCAAGAGCCTCACGAGCATCAGAATACCGGATGGTGTGACAATCATAGGAAATTATACATTTTCCGGTTGCACTAACCTCACGAGCATCACAATACCGAGCAGTGTAACGAGCATAGAAAAGTATGCATTTTGGGGTTGCAATAATCTTTTCGTTATACGCAATAATAGCGATTTGAAGTTTGATATGGGCAGCGATAGCTATGGTTATGTAGCCAAAAATGCCATGATGATTTATAATAAGGATGGTTCTATAATATATAAGGAAAGCAAAGACGGCGTACCTTATTATATTACAAGCGACGGATTTGCTTTCAGTGTGGAAAACGGCGAATATATTCTAATTAAATACATAGGAAATAATGAAACAATCACACTTCCACTGACTGCCAACGGTAAAGATTATACGGTAAAGATGGAAAGCACAGGCAAAGCTAAAAATGTCATAATACCGAATGAAATGACAAAAATAGATGATTCTGCGTTTAAAAACTGTACCGGTCTTACAAGCATCACAATACCGGATAGTGTGATGAGCATAGGAGATTCTGCATTTTATAATTGCTGTAGCCTCACGAGTATTGCAATACCGGATAGTGTGACAAGCATAGGAGATTCTGCATTTGAGGGCTGCAACGGTCTCACGAGTATCACAATACCGGATAGCGTGACGAGCATAGGCAGTTGTGCATTTAGAGATTGCAGTAGCCTCGAGAGCATCGCAATACCTAATAGTGTTACGAGCATAGGGGATGGTGCATTTAATGATTGCAGTAGCCTTACAAGCATTACAATACCGGATGGCGTAACGACCATAGAAAGAAATGTATTTTACCGTTGCAGTAGTCTTACGAGTGTCACGATACCCGATAGTGTAACAAGCATAGGCGATATGGCATTTTACAGTTGCAAAAGCCTTGTGAGCATCACAATACCGGATAATGTAACGAGCATAGACTATGGGGCGTTTTATGGTTGCAGTAGTCTCACGAGCATCACAATACCGAGTAGTGTAACGAGCATAGGCAATGCTGCATTTATTGAATGCGGCTCGCTTGAAGAAATAATTGTTTCCGCAGGCAATCCGTACTATAAATCCGCAGGAAATTGCATTATTGATATAAACGGAACTTTGATAGCCGGATGCGGAAAAAGCGTAATACCCGATGACGGAAGCGTGATAAGTATAGGCGATAATGCTTTTTACGGTTGTGTCAACCTCACAAGCGTAACAATACCTGACAGCGTGACGAGCATAGGTAAGAGTGCATTTTATAATTGCAGTAGCCTCATGAATATCAATGTATCTGAAAATAACCAAAATTACAGTTCAATTAACGGAATACTGTATGACAAGATGAAGACAAATATCATTCATGTTCCGAGAGCTGTTTTAGGTGATATTGTAATACCAAGCGGTGTAACGAGTATAGAAAAAGAGGCATTTTCCGGTTGCACTAACCTCACAAGCGTAACAATATCTGATAGCGTGACGAGCATAGGTAAGAGCGCATTTGAGGGCTGCAACGGTCTCACGAGTATCACAATACCTGATAGCGTGACGAGCATAGGCGAGCGGGCATTTTACTATTGTAACAGTCTAACGAGCATCACGATACCGAATGGCGTGACGAGCATAGAACCGAGCACTTTTTACTATTGCAGTAGTCTTGCGAGCATCGCGATACCAAATGGCGTGACAAGCATAGGCTATGATGCATTTTCCTATTGTGATAGCCTCACGAGCATCACAATACCTAATAGCGTTACAAGCATGGGCTATAATGTGTTCAATGGTACGAAGCTATATGTTATTAATAACAATAGCGATATTGAGGTGACTTTTAGCGATAAAAACTATGGACTGATTTCAAATTATACGCAATTGATAGTTGATAAAAACGGAAACAAAACTTACAGAGCGGGAACGACTGATTTTGAGCTCATTGATACAGCAGATGGTTTCAGATTTGTAAAGGTTAATGGAAAATACAGGCTTATAGCATATATCGGAAAAGAAGAAACTGCTACTTTGCCGCTCGACATAAACGGATATGAATATGAGATTTACTGCGGAATAGGCGGTCTTCGCAATGTAGTCATTCCCGATGGCGTGACAAGCATAAATGATCATGCATTTCAAAATTGCTGGAGTCTCGAGAGCATTACTATACCGGATAGTGTGACGAGCATAGGTTATTCTGCGTTTAATGGTTGTATAAGACTCAAGAATGTCACGATACCGGGTAGTGTAACGAGCATGGGCGGCATGACATTTTACGGCTGCAGCAGTCTCGCGAGTGTCACGATACAGGAAGGCGTAGCGAGTATAGCATCTCATGCATTTACTCGCTGCAGCAGTCTCACGAGCATCACGATACCGGGTAGTGTGAAAGTTATAGAGTACGAGGCATTTGATGGGTGCTGGAGACTCACAAGCGTTATGATGCAGTATGGCGTAACGGAAATAGGTCAGAGCGCATTTAACGACTGTAGTAGCCTTACGAGCGTAACGATTCCTAATAGTGTAACGAAAATAAGCGGCGGCGCATTTGACGGATGCAGCAGTCTTGCAAGCGTAACGATACCAGACAGTGCGACATTCCTGAGCGGCTTTTCTGGTTGTACCAACCTCACGAGCATCATAATACCTGATAGTGTGACAAGCATCGGCGGTGGTGCATTTATGAATTGCACCAGTCTTACTAGTATTATAATACCTGATAGCGTGACAAGCATAGGCAATCTTGCGTTTTATAATACAGAATACTATAATAATCTCGACAACTGGGATAATGGTATTTTATATATTGGAAAGCATCTCATAAAAGTAGGTAACGATGTCGAGAGATTGGTGCCTCGTGCGGATACTATCAGCATAGCAGGTGACGCAATTCAAGCATGCTACAAGCTGAGGCACGCTGAAATCGGCGGAAGACGGTATAACATACTGAGCAGCAGCGAAGTGACTAACCTCGAAACTCTTGTGATTACCGATTTGCCAAGTGACTTTACAATGTGTAACTATTTGGGCGATTACAGGTTCATTCCTCTCACGCTCAAAACCGTCATCCTGAAATCCGGTGTAGATGTAAGCAACCCGCACTTATTCGATAATATCACCGGCGTTACAATCTATGTGGAGGATGCGAAGATAGATTGCCCATGGGATCATGGCTGTCCCGGTTGGAACAACGGAAACAAGGTTTTCTACGGCGATGAATGGGCAAGAGTGAAGTTTAGCTCCGATGGCGAGGTCATTGCCGATGGCGCATATCGTTCTGGTCAGGTTATCCGCCCGCCGTATATTGCTGATGTGAAGAATGAAGATACAAACCGTATTTTTGTCGGCTGGGATTTCGACGGCGACGGTCAGGCTGATTCTCTGCCTGCAACAGTGCTCGGCGAAGTAGAAGCAAATGCTGTTTACAGAACCGAAGACGCAACATATACGATAGAATTCCTTGATAAAAACGGCGATGTGCTCTATACCTATATTCTGCCTTATGGCGCGACTGTTCCCGAGCCGACCGCTCCCGTGGCGGCGGGATATGTGTTCCTTGGCTGGGACGGTTATTATGCGGGCATGAGCGCAACGGCAGATATGAAGATAGCTTCGAGCTGGTCACATATCGGCGGCGGACATGATTATGTCATTACCGTGATTTTGCCGACTTGCACCGCAAAAGGCTATACAAAGCATGAATGCAGTATCTGCGGTGATTCTTATATGACTGATATTACCGAAGAAACAGGGCATAGCTTTGGCGATTGGATAATCTCGACAAAACCGACCTGCTCTGATGACGGAATAAAATATCGCGTATGTCATTGCGGTTATACGGAAACGGATATTGCACAGTCAACAGGGCACAGCTATGAAATACTTTCCGAGATAAAAGCTACATGCAAGAACGGCGGCTATATTACATACAAGTGTTCTTCATGCGGCGAAACTATGACGGAAGAAACAAATATGCTCCCGCATAATTATGAAAAGAAATATGTCAGCAAGTCTTTCCTGCAATGGTTGATTGAACATATTCTGAATATTCTTTTCGGCTATGAGGGCAATAATGCTTATTATTATAAGTGCACCGTCTGCGGAAAGATAGCGGATGTTGATGATTCTGCAGTAATAAGAACGGCAAGCGCACAGGAGATTTGTGAGCATGAAGCAGGCGATTGGACTGTGGACAGTCAATATGCTCATATAGAAGTACGAAAGTGCGTAAAATGCGACAAAATAATTGAATCCAGAAATGAGTGCAGACACAATTATGTCGGTTCATCATGGGAAGCTTTCGGAAATTCCAAGATAGCGCTGTCATGCCGCGACTGCGGAGAACTTGACATTGAAGATTCCCTTGATGCGGGAAAAATGACTCATACCTGCACGGTAAATAATAATCTTACCTTGAATTATTACTATGCCGGAGCGGAACTCTTGAAAGAATTTGACAGCTTCTATCTGAGAGTGGAAAAAACATGCTATAATACCGACGGTAGCACATATATCAGAACAACAATACTCTATGGCGACGACAACGGCGGCGGCAGCAGATATAAGTTCAGATATAATGATATTCTCTCATATGAGGTAGGCGACGAGATAAGAGCTACTCTTGTAGCGGTTAAAAACGGCGTGGAAACGGAACGCAAAGCGGATATTTATAACATAAAGACATATGCATATAACAATCTTGCAAAGGAAAATGTTGCCGCAAAGAGCAAAACGCTGCTTGCAAATATGCTTAATTATTGTGCTCAGTCGCAGATATACTTCAATTATCGTACAGATGCATTGGCTAATGCCGAGCTTACCGATGAGCAGAGAGCACTTTATGTAATAGACAGCTGCGAAGCCACGGTTTCCAATAAGGGCGTAAAGACTACGCTTGACGGAGCCACAGCATCGGTCATATCCAGAACGCTTGTGCTTACAAGCAGTATTGAACTTAAATTCTATATGAATCTCAGAAATTACAAGAACAGCGACAATATTTATGACCTCAGCGGAATAAGCGTAAAGATTGAATATACGGATATGGAGGGCAAACTTGTAAATACAGTTATAGATTCATCCGAATTTGGCTATGACGCATCGAACGACAGATACTCGGTGAGATTCGCGAAACTTCGCGCAACAGAGCTCAGAAGCGTTGTAGAAATAACTATACTTAAGGACGGCAAAGACATAAGCAATACGGAAACATACAGCGTTGAATCGTTTGCACATTCACAGCTCATCTCATCATCGGCTAAAGAGAATACGAAAGAACTTCTCAAGAGAATGATGATATATTCCGATTGTGCAGTAAAATATTTTGAATAAGGAAGGTATAAACTAATGAAAAAAGAGTGGGAAAATGCAGAAATGTATGTAATTGTACTTGAGGAAAATGATATTATAATTACATCTACAAATAAAGACCCTGGAGAGCTTGAAGAAGAGGACTGAAAGAAATCAACATATGAAAAATAAATCAAGTATTATCTTCTTGGTGCTGCTGCTATTGATATCAGCTGTTACTTTGATATCATGCGGAACCTCAAGCGAGATTTTTCCCGAATCAAGGTTTACGATACCGACGACGGAAGAAAAATCGTCGGCTTCTGCCGAAAATTCAGAATCAATGTCAACTTCAGAAATTTCATCAATTTCAGAATCCACGGAGTCCACAGAATCCTCGTCTTTCGGTTTTTCCGAGAGTACAACAGCCACTGTATCGAGCTGCACGATAAATATGTCGATGCTTACAGACTCCGGCGACACGGCAACTACAAAATCAGATGAAACCGTGTTGCCTGTTACAACTTCATCGGAATCTTTTGAGAGCAGAACAACCGTAGCAACATCAAAATTCGGCGGCGAAAAGAGCCCTGGCGAATTGCTGGAAGAAGATTAAGGATATGATTACGATGTGTTACACCGAGATTAAGGATCTCACGTCGGCAGATTTTTGAGATGGCACAATAAAAGTGCCCATGAGAAATTTCCTGTAAATCCCCAATTTATTCTAGTATTTATTTTGTTGCAACTTTTAACAAAGAGCGAAAATGCACCGCAAAAGCTTCTAACTTTTGCGGTGCATTTCTATATAGTTAACCTATTATATATCCTTTCCGTTTTTCTAAGTCAATTGTCCCAATAAATTTTGCCGCTGAAGCATTTATTTGCTAC
>ERZ506957.481-NODE-481-length-17031-cov-3.984979_pt1 | contig 17031 bp, 14 predicted proteins | sample MGYA00512894_ERZ506957 | MGnify/ENA metagenome assembly ERZ506957
AAGCATTCTGCACGGTGGTTCGGCTGATCCGGTAAAGCTCCGCCGCCCGGCGAATAGAGGGCATCCGTTCCCCCCGGCGCAGTCGCCCGTCGGCGATCATTTCCTTAAACATGGTGTAGGCTTGGGTATATTTTAGCATAACTGTACCTTAAAAAATCAGGGCTTTTGTGTCTTTTATTCCTGTCAAAATTAGTATATACTATAAATAACAGAAAAGCAAGGGGGCGAGAATTTGAAAAACTGCGTGGTCTTTAACGACCTTTCCGGCTACGGCAACTGCTCGCTGATGGCGGCCATTCCGGTGCTGACTGTTATGGGCGTGCGGGTGCACCCGGTGCCTACGGCGGTGCTTACCCGCCAAACCGGCTATGACCGTTACTCTATGGAGGATTTGACCGGCTTTATGCCCCAATTTACTGCGGACTGGCAGGGGGTACAGCCGGACGGCATCATCACCGGCTTTCTCAGCAATCCGGCCCAGGGGGACTGCATTGCGGACTTCCTGGCTGTCCACCGCACGGCGGATACGCTCCTGGTGGTGGACCCGGTCATGGCGGACGACGGCAGCCTGTACGATGGGTTTGATGAAGCACGGTGTAATGCGGTGCGCCGCCTGGCAGCACAGGCAGATGTGCTCACGCCCAATGTAAACGAACTGGCGCTGCTGTGCGGGGCGGAGTATACCGAGGATCCGGCGGCGGTGCGGCAAATGGGTGCCCGCTTGGCAGAGGATCACCGGGTGGTGGCGGTCACCGGTTATCGGCAGGGAACGGAGATCCACACCCTGGTGTTTGCAGGCGGGGACTGTACAGACTTGTCAGCGCCCTTGCGCCCCGGTTCCTTTAGCGGCACCGGCGATTTGTTTGTTTCTGTATTCACCGGCGGCTTGCTTCGTGGCCGGGCGCCGGCACAGGCTGCCAAACAGGCGGTGGATTTTCTCAGCCACGCCATCGCCGTTACCCACGGTACAGACCCCCGGGACGGCGTAGATTTTGAAAAGATTATGGAGGATCTGTTATGAACAAGACGGTAAAAAAGATTTCACTCACGGCGCTGTTCGCCGCCATGGTGTTCGGTCTGACCATGCTGCACATTCCCATCGGTGCCGGCGGCTATATTCATGTGGGCGACGCCATGATTTATCTCAGCGGGCTGCTGTTGGGGCCTTGGGCGTTCCTGGCTGCTTCCATCGGCGCTGTGTTTTCTGATCTTGCCAGTGGGGTTGCCACCTATGCCATTCCATCTGCCATCATCAAATTCCTTATTGCAATTCCCTTTGTTGCATTATATAATAAGAGCAATAAATTGCTGACGGTGTGGACGGCGCTGTGCACCATTTTGTCCGGTGCCATTACTGTTGGCGGCTACTATGTGGCGGATCTGGTGCTGTATCGGGAGGGCGCCATCGCAGATATACCGGCCAATGCCATTCAGGCGGTAGGCAGCGCAGTGGTGTTTATTGTACTGGCGCTGGCGCTGGACAAGGCCGGAATTTACAAAAGATTGAAGGGTTATCTCAATGGCTGATATTGTTTATCGCTATTACGACGGTGTGTATCTGAATATTACAAATCAGTGCCCCTGTAACTGCGCGTTTTGCATTCGCTCTAAGGGCGACGCTGTGGGCGATGCGAAGGAAATGTGGTTTGACACGGAGCCTACTTGGGAGGAAATCAAGGCGGCGATTGACGCTTACGATTTTGCCCACACGGACGAGGCGGTGTTTTGTGGTTACGGCGAGCCCACCAATGCGCTGGACCACCTGCTGCAAGCGGCGGATTATCTGCGCACGGTGAACCCAAAGATTCACCTGCGGCTGAATACCAACGGCCTGTCGGACTTAATCAACGGCAAGCCCACCGCAGAGCTGCTGTGCCGTCATTTTGACAGCATTTCCGTATCTCTCAACGAGCCTACGGCAGAGAAGTATGATAAGATTACCCGCAACTGCTACGGCGGCAAGGCGTTTGACGCCATGCTGCAGTTCACTCGGGAATGTGTGGCGCACTGCCCGGATGTGCGTATGACGGTGGTGGATGTGATTTCGCCGGAGGATATTGAGAAGTCGCGCCAAGTGTGCGAAAGCACCGGCGCCAAATTCCGTGTGCGCAGCTTTGCTGCCGGAAGATAAAATGGAATAACCATTCGGTTTAGCTTAAAGTGCTGTAACGACGATTTTAACGAAAGCGGAAGTCATCGTTACGGCATTTTTAATTTTTGGCAAATTTTGGTGTCACAATACAGGCAAAAAACGACTCTAAACAGGTGAACGCCCGAAAGCGGGGCGGTTGTAAAGCAAGAAAAAACACAAAAACCTGATAAGGAGTGCGTGCGTATGAAAAAGACTATCGGAACAATTTTAGCGGTACTTTGTCTGGCTGCAGCATTGCTGCTGGGCAGCGGCACGGCGTTTGCGCAGACGGCCGGGCAATGGACGCCCAGAGAACATCCCCAGGACACCATCGGTTGTGTAAACGGTGCTCAAAGCGATGAGATTATTGCCCAAGCAGATCGGGACCTGGGCGGCTGCAAATTCACCTACCGGGGCAAGGGGAAACTGACCGGATGGGAAGTGCCGTTGCTGGAGGAGGGCAAGGATTATAAAATTCTGTCGCAAAGCGGCCGCAGCATTACCATTGCGGCGTTAGACGAAGAGGGCTGTCTGCCCTATATCAATGCCAAGGTGCAGCAGCCGTCTGCTGTTGCCTCTACGGCTGCGGTAACGACTTCCGGCGTGGCTGCCGTACCGCCTGCAACGAAAAGAGAAACGGAAGCGCAGGCACAGATGCGCACGGAGAAACAGACGGAAAAAGCACCGCAAATGGAAGCAGGCAGCACAAAAGCAGCGACGGAAGCGGTGGACGGCGAGAAAAAAAGCACCGCCAAGGGAAGCCGGCCGGTATTGCCTTTGGCTGCGCTGGGCGCTTGTGCTTTGGCTGCGGTTGCCCTTGTACTTTGGCAAAGAAAGCGGCGCCGATAAGAGAATAAGAAAAGAGAAAAGGGGGATCAGTCTATGACACAAGTAGAACAGGTGCGGCAGGCACAGGCCGGAGATGTAGACGCCTTTTGCGCCTTATATACCGCGTATCAGCAAAAGCTGTTTCATTATGCCTATTACAAGCTGGGCAATGTGCAGGACGCTGAGGATGTGGTGCAGGATTGTATGCTTACGGCCTTTGAACAGCTGGGTATGCTGAAAAAGCCGGAGGCGTTCGGGTCGTGGCTATTTTCCATTTTATATCACGGTTGCGCCGGTGCGATTAAAGAGCAGATCACACGCCGCAGCCAATCGGATATTGCGCAGTATGCCAACAGCCTTGCCTGTGACCAAACCGCAGCGTTTGCGCGGGTCGAACTGCAACAGGCGTTGGCTCTGCTTAGCGACACAGACCAAAATATTATTTTGCTGTCTGTGGTTGTTGGGCTGAAAAGCAAGGAAGTGGCAAGGATTACCGGATTAACTGCTGTAAATGTTCGACAAAGACGAAGCAGAAGCCTGGCAAAAATGAAGCGCTATTTGTCATAAAGGGAGTGCGTGCTATGAAACAAAAGGATTTTGACTTTATTCAGCATAAATTTGAGCAAGCGCAGCCGCCGCTGCCGGACGGCTTGCGTGCAGAATGCCTAAAGCAGCGCATTTTGAAAAAAGAGTCCCATAAGGTGATTGCAATGCCTAAGCGAACTTCACGGTACAAAGCATGGGCAGTAACGGCGGCTTGTTTGGTAATGGTGTGTGCGGCTGCTGTGGGCGCAGGTGCAAGCTGGTACGGCGTGCCGGTGGACGGATTTCAAAGCGCGGCTCAGTTAACGGCTGCGACCGCTGCGATGACCCCTGTGGATACAGGAGAGGCCGGTTGCGCAGAGGCAACAACGGTTCTGACTAAACAGCAACCGGGGGTACAGCAGATGGCAAGGGTTCAAACGGAAAACGGATATATGTATTACGCATACAGCGCAAGCATGGCAGAAAAAGGGCGCAATTGCGTTTATGTGTTTGAAGCGGCGTCTAACCGACAGCAACCGCTGACGGTGATTAAAAATGTTGCCCCGGCGCAGGCAACGCTGCAAGGCGTGATAACCCACGGGGAGCGCTTAGCGGTTTTGGCCCGGGGCGAGAATTGCACCTATTTGCGTATTTATTCGATTGCCGAGCCAACAAAGCCGGTGCTGCTGTCTGCCATAGAGCAAAGCGGCGCTTGTGTGCAGGCCGGATTGGTGGGCGAAAACGTGTATGTGCTTTCTCATTTTGTTTTTGACCCAAAAGCGGAACAGTCGGTGCCTGCCTTGACGGTTAACGGCGAGATACACCGGGCACTGCCGGAGCATATCGTGCGCCTTGCCGGTGCAAATCAGGCACAGTACACGGTTTTAGGCACGGTGGATGTACAAACCGGTAAAGCGGCGGAGGATGTGGCGGCTGTGTTGGGCGGCGGCACAAAGGTGCAGCTGACAAAAAAAGCGGCTTATGTGGGCGCTTCTGGGAACGCAGACCGTACGGCGTACGGTGTAAAATGGAATTTGAAAAGCCAAAGATGTGCAAAAATCACGCGGCGAGAAGCCAAAACACTTTTTCAATTGCCCCATGAATTTGCGGCGGATTCTACCGAGCGTACCCTGTATGAGATGGGAGATGGTTGGCTAAGCATAGAGGAAAACTTGGAAACCGCTTCCCAAAGCCTTGCTCTGTATGATCGGGATTTTCAACTGCTGGATCGGTTGCAGCTTGAAGATGTGACCGTGTCGCACCGAGCCGCCATAGAGCAGGGGCAAAAGGTGTTTGCTCTGCCGTCTTATACGGCGGATGCGCAGAGACGGTACTATGGTGCTACGGTGTTTGAAATTCGGCAAAACAAAATTGTGCTGCTGAAAACGGTGCAAAATCCGCACTCGGAGGCAATGTATCCGGGGGATTGTGTGCTGACGGATTCATACGTGTATTGCTTTGATTTTTGTGAAAGCGGGGACGGCGTGTGCGCCAATCGGTTTGCACACGCATACCGATAAGTAAAAAAGAGACTGCGGAAAAATTCGCAGTCTCTCTTTTTATCTGTGTGCCCTTGCACATTGGCGGCAAAGGGGCACAGAATGGTCTATCCGTGTGCTTGAACAGCAGGCACCTAAAGTTGAATGCAAAAGGAGAGACTTTGATGACCCCTGTTTTACAGACTGCCGTAGGGCTGGCCATTCCGTTTGTGGGCACAGCGCTGGGCGCAGCCGCAGTGTTTCTTTTCAAATCCAATATTCCGCCCCGGGTGCAAAAGATTTTGTTGGGCTTTGCTTCCGGCGTGATGTTGGCAGCCTCCGTTTGGTCGTTGCTGCTGCCTGCTTTGGAGCTGTCCGGCAGCTGGCTGCCGGTTGTGGTCGGCTTTCTCGTGGGGATCGGGTTTCTTTTGGGACTGGATCAGCTTACGGCTCGGCTGCATTTAGAGCCAAAGCCGGGCACGGCAGGCGCCAATTCTTTTTTGTTGGTGTTGGCGGTAACTCTGCATAATGTGCCGGAGGGTATGGCGGTGGGCGTGGCGTTTGCCGGTATGCTGGCAGGTGACGGGGCCATTACGCCGGCGGACGCCTTTGCCCTTGCTGTCGGAATCGCATTGCAAAATATTCCGGAGGGCACCATTGTGGCGGCGCCGCTGCGCAGCGACGGTTGCTCTCGCAGCCGTTCCTTTGTGTATGGGGTGCTGTCCGGTGCCGTAGAGCCGGTGGGCGCGGTGCTGACCATATTGCTCACCGCCCTGCTGCGTCCGGTGCTGCCGTTTTTGTTGGCTTTTGCCGCCGGGGCGATGGTGTATGTGGTGCTGGAGGAGCTGAACCCCCAGGCCCAAACCGGCCCCCACGGTCATACCGGCACCATGGGCGCTGCTGCCGGCTTTGCCTTGATGATGGCCATGGATGTGGCGCTGGGCTGAGTCGCCCTGGGGATAAAAAAAGCCGTCCGCTGCTTTGTGCAGCGGGCGGTTTTGCTTTTCTTTACGGTTTAGAACTGGTTTTGACCCAGCTTTTCGGCAATTTTTTGCCCGGTGGGAGTGGTGGCCAGTCCCGCCTGTGAGGTCTCGCGCAGGCAGGCGGGCAGCTGGCAGCCGATCTCGTACATGGCGTCAATTATCTCGTCCGGGGGGATCACGCTTTGGATCCCCGCCAGCGCCATTTGGGCGGCCACCACCGCATTGGCGGCGCCGGCGGCGTTGCGCTTAATGCAGGGGGTCTCTACCAGCCCGGCTACCGGGTCGCACACCAGTCCCAGCATATTTTTCAGCGCCATAGCGGCGCCCTGGGCAATGGCGTCGTTGTCGCCCCCTGCCAAATATACCAGACCGCCGGCGGCCATGGCGGCTGCAGAGCCGATCTCTGCCTGGCAGCCCCCTTGGGCACCGCTGATGGAGGCGTTCTCGGCGATTACACTACCAATCCCGGCACTGACCAGCAGGGCACGCAGCATTTCTCGGCGGGGCAGACCCTGTTGTTTCTGATAGGTGATGAGCACTGCCGGAATGACCCCGCAGCTGCCGGCGGTGGGGGCGGCTACAATGCGCTTCATACAGGCGTTGCTTTCTGCCACCTGCACCGCTGCGGCGATCACAGCGGACAGGTAGTCTCCCAACAGGGTATCGCCTTTTTGGTTATATTCCGCCAGCCGGGCGCCGTTTTGGCCGCCCATTTTGCCGGTGGTCACCGCTGTCGGGTCGTACTGGGTGATGGAGTCCTCCATGGCCTTTGCCATTTGGTCCATTTGGTCCAGCACGGCAGTCTCCGGTAATTGGGTTTCCTTGGCCTGGGTGGTGAGCACTACCTGCCAAAAGGGACACGCCCGGTCCCGGCAGCGGCGCAGGATCTCGTCTATTGAATGGTACGGCATGGCGTTTCCTCCAAACTCAGATAACTGACTTTTTTAATGCCCTCCAGGGCGCGAATGGCGGCAATGGTGGCGGTGGGTATCTCTTGGTCGCATTCGGCAATAAAGGCGGCCCGCTTGCCCCGTCCGGAGCGGTACAGGCGCATTTCCGCAATATTCACCTTTGCCTGTGCCAGTAAGGCGCTGATCTTGGCTACCATACCGGGCACATCGGTGTTGCTGACAATCAGGGTGGGGTAGTCGCCGCTTACATTGGCCTCCAGCCCGTCGATCTCTGCAATATTGATGATGGAGCCGCCCAGGGACTGGCCGATCAGGTCCAGCACCTTGCCGCTTTCGCCCACCAGGTGCAGCTGCACGGAGTTGGGGTGGGCGTTCTTCAGCTTGGCCTGCTCCAGCCGAAAGCGCATGCCTCGAGCCTTGGCAACGGCAAAAGCCCGGGGGATCCGGGCATCGTCCGGGTGCATACCGCACAGCCCGGCGATCAGTGCCAGGGGCGTGCCGTGGCCGCTGCCGGTAAGCCAAAAGGAGCCGTACAGCCCCAGGGTGGCGTCCTTAACCGGCTCCCCCAGCAGTTGGCGGGAGATGTAGCCGATCCGCACCGCACCGGCGGTGTGAGAGCTGGACGGCCCCACCATCACCGGGCCTAAAATCTCAAAAATATTCATACACTTCTCCTCCCTTGCGGAGTGAATAAAAAAACAGGCAACGGAGCCTTGTGCACCGTTGCCCTTTCTTATTATAGCCGTCTTTGCCCCAACAGGCAAGCGCTTTTTTTATTCCTCCGTGTGCTTACGCTTGGCGGCGGTCAGCGCCAGCAGCGCAGCACCGCACAGCAGTGCGCCGGCAGCAGCGCCGGTGTGGCCGGTGGAGGGGGATTTGGCTGTGCTCTTTTTGGCGGCCTTGGCGGATTTTGTAGTGGTCTCTGTCTGTTTGGTGGTCGTCTCTTTTGCCGTGGTGGGCTCTGTGGGGACCACCGGGTCGGTGGGCGCTGCGGGGTCCGTAGGCTGTACCGGGTCGGTGGGACCTTCCGGGTCCGTTGGCGGCTTGGGATCAGTGGGGCCTTCCGGGTCGGTGGGCGGCTCCGGCTCGCCGGTCCCGGGCACGGTGAGGGTCACCGTTTGCAGGCTCTGGTTGTCGCCCAAGGGGCCGGGATCAAAGAGAAAACCGGCTTCTTCCAGTTGGGCGGCGGTGTAAAAGGCCTTGACCGTCAGGGTAACGATGGTGTCTGCCTTGGCAGGCGTCACGGCGCCGGTGGTGGGGTCGATCACCTCCGGGTGGTCACTGGTCCAGTCGGTGACAATGCCATAGTAGCTGAAATCGTCGTCGCCGGTGGGCAGGTTTACCGGTTTGGTCACCCGGTCGGCTGCGGTGTTGTCGCCCAGCAGGGTTTGCAGATCGGCGGCCTTTTTGGCAGCCGCGTCCAGGCGCTCCTGGCGGCTGTATGTATGCATGGGCACCAGCACGGTCACTTCGCTTTCCTTGGTGCTTTGCAGGCAGGTGAGGGTCACGGAGACGGTCAGCTCTGCGCCGGTCTCGTCAAAGTTCAGCATATCGTCGGTAACGGCGTCGTAGTGGATCTTGCCGTTCTTGTCGATCACGGTGTAGTCCTCGTCCCACTCGTCATTCTCTACCTTGTCCACCGTTACGGTGATCGGGTAGTCGGACTTCACTTTTTTGGCCAGGTATGCTTCAATGGCGCTCTGTACATTTACATCCTGATCGTCGGAGTCAATGTCTGCATAATGACCAAAGTCCGGGTCGCTGTGCACGCCGCTGTACTCGATCATCGCCAGTCCGTCGCCGGAGACGCTGAACAGAGCGTTGTCCGCCTGGGTCAGCAGCTTGTCTGCCGGGCTTTCCAGCTTAACGGTGATCACATAGTTGTTGTTTTTCAGCGCGGTGTCTGTGGCGTTAAAGGTCTTGCTGACGGTGGTGTAGCCCTCAGCGCTGACGGTGTAGCGGTACTGACCGAAGATGATGGTGTAGTACCCCTGTTCGTCCGGTAGGATCGGGTCGCCATAGGCGCCGGAAGCGCCGTTTTTGTACAGCGCCACCGTGGCGTTTTGCGGGGTGGTGTTGAACCGTACCTTGTATTGGGTGTAGGTCAGCTGTACCGGGATCCGACGGCTCTCGCCGGCAGCAACGGTAAAGCTGCCGCTGGCGGTCTGGCTGCCGCTTTGATAGGTGGCGGTGTAGGTGTAGTCACCGGCGGGCAGCAGGTAGTTGTAGGTGTCGTAGCCGTACTCGTCCTCCTGGCAGGGCATGGTCTTGCCGTCCTTGTCCTGCACCTTTAGGGTGGCGTAGTCGGTGGTCTTGCCGGTGGCCAGGGTCACGGTAAAGGACACCTGGGTCGGGTCGTCCTGGGCTGCCGGGGTGTAGATGGCGCTGCCCAGGCAAAGCAGCAGGGCCAGCAGGCAGCAAAGGCTGCGGGTGATTTGTTTTTTCATTTTTCTCCTCCTTTTGCGGCACAAAAAAGCCGTGCCGATCTGGCGGCACGGATAGTATGGGTATGCAAAAAGAGCCTTAGAACGATCCCGTTCTAAAGCAAAACTGCACTTCCAACCTAAAGCACCGCAAACAACACTTCGTGCGCGGCAGGTCTCCTGACTTATGCTTCATTCGCAAAAGCGGCCTTCTCACTCCCGGGGGAGCAATGGCTGCCGTTACCCAAACGGCGGTGCTTTCTTGTCGGCAAATACAGTAGAGGTTCGGGCTGCTCCGGATTCCCTTTTCAGCCTTTGGCGGGGCGCGCAAAGGTACCAAACGCACGCTAAATTGTCTTTATGAGTATAGCATTTAGCGTGCGGCGTGTCAATGCTAATCTACCGGTGTTTCCCAGTGGATGGCAGCGCAGCGATCGGTAAAGCAGGCGGGGGTTGACAAGGCAGACGGACTTTTATGTAGACGATGTAAAGGTGTACCAAAACGAGAACAACCTGTCCGCCGTGCAGCCGGACAGTGACTTTACCGGCAGCTTTGATTTGGATGAAAAGCGATATGCAAAAAGCGCCTTGCAGCAGTAGGGCGCTTTTTGTTGCGTACAGGGATTTGATTGTGATATAATGAGGATGAGAGGTGCTTCAATCGGTTTTGCAGAAGCAAAGAACGCGCATTCTCTCTGGAAGGGGAAACACAAAAAATGAAAGCTATACTGAAAAAATGCCTGTGCCTGCTGCTGACGGCAGGACTGCTGGCCTCGCTGGCTGCCTGCGCCGGACAAACGGACACAGCGGTGGTAAAAGACCTGTTTGGCGACCTGCAAAAGGTCAGTTACAGCAGCACCTACACATCGCTGAAGGACAATAAGACCAACAAGACAGACAGCTGGCGGCAGGGTATGGTCTCCGGAAACGGACTGCAAGGGTTCGTCACCAGCGGCGACCCGTACAGTGATACCTTTATTTTCCAAAATATGCACTTCTTGCTGCCGAACAAAAACGCCCGCACCTGCCCGGACACGACAAATGAGCTGGAGACGGTGCGCCAGCAGATCATTAAAGGGCAGGATATTACAGACAACGCCAGTTATGACGATGTGTACCGGTATCACCCGGGCGGCCAATTACGGATGGCGCAGACCAAGGCGCATGCCAAGGATTATGTGCGCTATACTGATTACGCCACCGGCCAAGTGGGCGTGCGCTATACGGACAAGAACGGCACCTGGCTGCGCCGCTCTATCACCTCCATGGCGGACGGCGTGGTGATCACCCGGCTGGATCCGTCCACGACGGGTACGGCGCTGGACCTGACGCTCAGCTACGACGATCTGTCCACCCTGGCCAACTTTGGCAAAAGTGAAGAGGTGGACCTGCAATATAAAAAGGTCACGGCCCAGGACGGCAGCGCCCTGGGGCTGATCGCTCATTACCCGGATTATGAGAACAGCGAGCGCAAGACCGGCGGCTATGCCACTTTGACCTATGTGCTGCCGGTGGGCGGCACCCGAGAGCGGGTGACGCTGGACAAGCAGACCAAAGAGAGCCAGTTTGTTGGCGACAATACCGGGGTGCGCATTACCGGCGCTGCCGGACTGGTGCTGCTGACCGTTAGCGACTACACCTTGGAGATGGGCAAACTATCGGACTTTGCCGGGCAGACGGAGTATCCGCTGCTGGCAGATCTGCGCGCGCAGCTGGAGAAGGTGGCCGCCCGGTACAGCACCGACGGTGCCTTTGATTATGACGCCGCGCTGGCGGCGCATTTAAAGGTGTACCGGCCCCAATTTGACGCGGTGACTTTGACCCTGAGTGATGAGAATCTCCAGCCTAACGAGGCGCTGCTGAAAGCGCAAAAGGGCAAGAAAGAGATCAACGCGGCGCTGGCCCAGCGTACTTACTATGCCGGGCGGTACGCAGCCCTGTGTTGCGCCGGGTATTCTACCGGGCGGCTTTACGGTATGTGGACCGGGGAGTGGAACACCGGCTGGGGCAGCAAGTACACCATGGACGCCAATGTGAACCTGCAAACGGCGGCGCTGAATAGCTCCAATATGAGCCGCGGCCCCCAAGGCTATGTGTACTTTCTGCTGCGCCAGATGCCGGATTGGGAGGAAAATGCCCGAGCCACCCACGGCTTTACAGACGCTATTCAGGCACCGGTGAATACGGACGGGGACAAGGCGGTGCTGACGGAGACCTGCTATCCCTACCCCTTCCGGTACTGGAACGCCGGGGCGTCCTGGATGCTGCGCCCGCTGTATGAGACCCTGCAAAGCTACGGCAATATTCGGATTCCTCTCAGCGACGAATTCAACTTGCAGGCGCTGCGCTCCGTTCTGTCTGTCACGGAAAAGGATCTGACCGATGCCCAGGTGGCAGCCATAGAGAGGCGGGGCTATCTGCGGCTGGAGGAGGATATTCTCTACCCGCTGCTGACCAAGGCTGCCAACTACTGGGCGCAGCTGCTGACCCCGGAATATTACACTTCGGCGGACGGCTCCATTCATTATGAAAAGGGAAAGACGGCGCTGGGCGAGGGCGAAAGTTACTGCATTGTGCCCAGCTATTCGCCGGAAAATAATCCAGATAATTACGCCAGCCCGTCAGACGCCAACTGCGCCATTGATATTGCTGCTTGCCGGGATAATATGGAAATGCTGCTTTCCGTGATGAACGATGTGTCTCCCGGCGCGGACCAAAGTCGGTGGAAGCAGTTGAAAACGAACTTGCCGCCTTATCTGTATGACGATACCGGAGCGCTGAAGGAATGGGCTACAACTGCTTTTGAGGAGAATAACGAGCACCGGCACCTGAGCCATCTGTACTGTGCCTGGCCGCTGATGGAGACCCGGGGCAATGCCCGGCTGACCGCTGCTTGCAAGCAGGCGGTGGAGAACCGGAAAAGCGAGAATGAGGCATCCCACGCCCTGGTGCACCGCAGCCTGATCGCTGCCCGGCTGCAAGACCGCGCTGCCTTGACGGACGCACTGGTGAATTTGATGAACCATAAGATCCGGTACAACTCCCTGATGACCAACCATGACTATGACCGGGGCAGCTGCTACTGTACGGACTTTGCCATCGGCTATTTGGGCATTGTGCACGAGGCGCTGGTGTACTCCAATGCCGATGAGATCGAACTGCTGCCGGCGCTGCCGGAGAGCGGATTTGACAGGGGCACCCTCACCGGACTAAAGACCCGCAACCGGGCCACCGTTACCCGGCTGCAATGGGATCTGGCGGCCGGTACGGTGCAGGCGGTGCTCACCGCCGATGTGGACCGCACGCTGACCGTGCGCTGCGGCCAAACGGTACGCACCCTGCACTGCAAGGCCGGTGAGCCGGTGGAGGTGCAGTTCACCCTGAAGGATTGACACCGGGCGGTTGTTACTGCCAACACGACCCTGTAAATAGACAAAAACAAAAAGGGCACGCAGTGCGAACTGCGTGCTCTTTTTGTGTGTATCAAGTGTTTTGGCTGTCCGTCGCTGCCCGGCGGGCTTTCAGCTCCTGCTCCACCTGCGCCCGTTGGGCGGGGGTGTAGCGGATAAACAGCAGCGGGACAATATACAGCAGACTGGCAATGGCCGGGGTCAGAATCACCAGCGGCCAGATCCAGCGGTCAAAGGCGGCGCTTTGGGTGCCCAGGTAGGTGGACGCCCCCTCAATGGGCTTGTAGTGCAGCAGGTGCAGCGCCAGGGTCGCCAGGCCGGCGGTGATACCGCTGGAGATCTTTGTAAACGAGGTCTGCATGGAGAAGGTGATGCCCTCGGTGCGCTTGCCGGTTTTCCACTCCATATAGTCGATGCTGTCACAGAAGATGGCGGTTTGGGCAATGGAGACGGCACCCAGGGGAATACCGCCCAGGCCGATCACCGCCATGGCAAACCACAAATTCTTGCCCTCAAAGCCAATAAAGTACGCGGCAATGCGCGCTAAAATATTGCAGGCCTGCATCACGATCAGCGCATTCACATAGCCGTGGCACCATTTTTTGATCTTATCTGCCGCCAGCATACCTAAAAAGCCCGGCAGCCCGGTCATAATGTAGTAGATGGTGGACAGTCCCAGCGCGCCGATCAGGCTGTTCTCGCCCAAAAAGTCCGCGGCAATCTCGTACTTGAAGAAGTAGGTCACCAAATTGACGCCAAAGCCCAGAGCGCCCAGTAGGTTGGCAAGGGTCACAAGCAGCAGCATTTTGTTCTTAAACAGCAAGGAAAAGCTCTCCCATAGGCTTTGCTGCTGCACCTCCTGCACCACATGGATCCGCTCCTGTGCCGCATAGCAGCGGTAGCTGAGCATGGAGCCGCCTAGCCCGAAAATCAGGGCAAACACCAGCGCCATCAGCGCCATACTTGCCCCGGTGGCGTTGGCGATCATCTCCAGCGCCATGGGAATGACGGTGCTGAATGCGCCATATACGCAGGAGCCGATGGTGCGCGCCCATTGGACGAACCGGTCCCGCTCATTGGAATTGGGCGATACGGCGGCGGTAATGCCCCAGATGGACACATCCTGCACCGTGTAGGCCAAATCCCAACAAATATACATAATCACAAAGTAGCTGACCCGCAGCCACAACAGCTCTTCTTTGGTAGAGAACACCACAAACAGCAGCACGGTAAAGATCCCTACCGGCAGCGGGGTGTAGCGCAAAAACGGCCGCAGTTTTTCGCCGTTTTTGAAAGTGTGTTTATCAATAAAGGAGCCGACAATGGGATCGTTGACCCCGTCCCACACTTTCATTACGATCAGCAGCACGCTGACCACCAGTGCCGGGAACAGGGCAATATCCGTCATAAAATAAGTAAAGAATGACGCTCCGATTAGGGAATAAACCATATTTTGGCCGCTGAGGCCCACCAAAAAGCCGGCTTGTTCCCGGCGGCCGATATACTTCTTTTCTTCCATATTGCTTCCCCCTATATGTTCCGGTTGCGTTTTCGATTTTTGGCAACACGACCCTAAGATATAGAGTAGCCTATCCCGGGTAAAAAAGAAAGCCTTTTTTGCAACTTCCATTGCAGAAAAGGCTTTTTGTCTATATTTATGCGACAATTTGGCGTGACTGCCGTTTAATCAGTGGCGGATCAGCCCCAGCACCAGGATTACGGCCACCAGTACCGGCAGCACATAGCACATATAGCCACGCATCCAGCGCTGCACTTTCAGTCCCTTGCCGGCGTTGGCCTCTTTGGTAAAATTCTTCCAGCCCCAGCCGTAGCGGGAGGTGCAGAAGAAAATAAAGATGAGAGAGCCCAGTGGCAGCAGCAGATTGCTCACCACAAAGTCCTCCAGATCCAGCACGCCGGTGCCCGGGCCCAAAGGCTGGAACTTGGAGAGCACATTGAACCCTAATACGCAGGGCATACTCAGCAGGAGCATGAGAATGCCGTTGAACAGGCAGGCTTTTTTGCGGCTCCAGCCGGACAGATCCATGGTGCAGGACACAATGTTTTCAAACACGCCCAGCACGGTGGAAAAGGCGGCAAAGCTCATAAACACAAAGAACAGGCTGCCCCACACGCGCCCCAGGGGCATGTGGTTAAAAATATTAGGCAGGGTAATGAAGATCAGGCTGGGACCGCTGTCCGGTTGCACACCGTAGGCAAAGCAGGCGGGGAAAATGATCAGTCCGGAGCACAGAGCCACCAGCGTGTCCAGCGCCGCCACCCGGGCAGACTCGCCCATCAGTGCGCGCTCCTTGCCGATATAGCTGCCAAAGATGGCCATAGCGCCGATGCCCAAACTCAGGGTAAAGAACGCCTGGTTCATGGCCCCGGCCACCACATTGCCGATGCCCACTTTCTTCATCCGCGCCAAATCCGGCACCAGGTAAAAGCGCAGCCCCTGGCTGCCCCCGGCGGTGCACACACTGTTGATCGCCAGCACCACCATAATGACCAGCAGTGCCACCATCATCCACTTGGTAATGCGCTCCAGCCCCTTTTGCAGGCTAAAGGAGCACACCAAGAAGCCCAACACGACGATAATGCCCATAAACAGGGTCATGCGTAGCGGGTCGCCCAGCATTTGGCTGAATTGTGCCGCCACACCGTCGGTGTCGGCGCCTACGAACTGGCCGCCGGCGGTGCGGACAAAGTAGTCCAGCATCCACCCGGCCACGCTGGTGTAAAACATCATCAGAATATAGTTGCCGGCCATGGCCACATAGCCGTGCAGGTGCCACTTGCTGCCCTTCGGCTCCAGCTGCTGGTACAGCCGGGCAGGGCTGCGCTGGCCGGCGCGACCCATGGCAAATTCCATGGTCATCACCGGTATGCCCAGGATCACTAAGAAAAACAGATAGATCAGTACAAAGGCACCGCCGCCGTATTGTCCCACCATGTATGGGAATTTCCACACATTGCCAATGCCGATGGCGCACCCGGCGCTCAGCAGAATAAAGCCCAGACGGCTGCCCAGTTGTTCGCGTTGTTCCATAATTTTCATTTTCGGCAGATGTCTGCCGCCCTCTCGTTGATTTGCCGTACCATTTTACACGATTATGCGTCCGTTTGCAAGAGGGCTTCTTCTACTGCCCGGCGCACGGTGCCCGGCAGGCGGGTGCGCTTTAGCGCCCGGCGCAGTTCCTCTTTGGTTTTGGCGATTTTGAACAAACGGTAGCACTCGGTTTTGTGCACATTGCTGCCCTGCCAGCGGCAAAAGATGTTTAGCACCCGCGCTTTGACCGGTACTACCTTGCGGTAGGTAGCCCCTTGCAGGTGCAGTTGTATCCCCGCAGTAGGGTCATAGTCGGTGAGAATTACGGTAGCTTCGCCTGCGGCATTTTGGGTCACTTCCGCTTCTGCGCAGGTGAGAACGGACGGCTCCAGATCTTTGAATACCAAGGTTAGCTGTCGCTTTTTCGGCAGCACGGTGCAGTCGCCGGCGGTGGGCGCCACAGTCACCGTCAGTGTACTGCCTTGCAGCTGCTGGGTGATTTGGGTCTCGGCCTTGTGGGTGTCAAAATCCGTTTGGCCGTTGTCCTCATATAAGGTAAAGTCGCCGTCCCCGGCATAGAGCCACAGGGTCAGCGCCGCCGGGTTGCCACAGGCGTTGCCCGGGTCGTCGCTTAGCGGTAGGATTGCTCCGGCCTTGGCCAGCACCGGCATTTCCGTCAATTCTCGGTGAAGGGTCAGGCTCAGGGGACCGGTGTAGACCGCCCCGGTGAACAGATCCGTCCACCGTCCCGGCGGAATCCAGGCGTCCACAGCGCCCATACCCAACTGCTTTTTTTGCGGAGAGGTGATGGGGTACACCAACAGCCGGCTGCCAAACAGGAAGCCGTTGCAATAGGCTTTGTCGTAGGCTTCCTCCGCCTCCGGGTAGGCATAGTACAGCGGCTCACACAGGGCCAGTCCCTCCCGGTGGGTGCGAGCGTCCATTGTGTAGAGGTAGGGAATGAGCCGATGGCGCAGGCGCAGCCAGTCCTTGGCAGCGGCGCACACATCCGGCCGATAGCGCCAAGGCTCCTTTCCCATCAGGTCGTTGGAAGTGGAGTGCAGCCGCAGAATGGGGCTGAATACCCCCAGTTGCAGCCAGCGCAGGTACAGCTCCTCGTTGCGCTGGCCCAGGTGGTGGCCGCCGATGTCGTGGCTCCACCAGGTGTAGCCCACATTGGCTGCCGTAGCTGTAAAGTAGGGCTGAAAGTGCAGCACCCGCCAGTTTTGGGCGGTGTCGCCGGAAAAGCCCAGGGGATAGCGGTGGGCGCCGGGGCCGCTGTAGCGGGAC
>ERZ506957.503-NODE-503-length-16438-cov-3.917903_pt1 | contig 16438 bp, 12 predicted proteins | sample MGYA00512894_ERZ506957 | MGnify/ENA metagenome assembly ERZ506957
TGACCCGTTTTTTCAGCCCGGAGCATGCGGGGCAGAACCATTACTGGCTTTACATAGTGGTGCTTCTTGCCGGATTTTATCCCTGGAGCGGCACCCTGCCCGGTATTTTCCGCCGTACGAAGAAATGGCTGAAGGATAGGACCAGTGCTTTCTTCCTGGTATGGACCCTGTTTATTTTTATTTTCTTCTCCCTTTCTTCCACCCAGCTCTTTTCCTACGTGCTTCCCATGTTCCCGCCCCTGTCCCTTCTGGCAGGCATGTACCTGACGGACTGTGAAGAGTCGGGCCATATTTCAAAGACCCTGATTTTTTCCCATCTCTTCTTTTCCCTACTCACAGCAGGGGCCATTGCCCTGGCGCCCATCCATCCCGCGGGAGGCCCCATCATCCGGTGGCTCATCGTTTTCTTCATGGTCCTTGCCGCCGTTCTGGCTGCCCTGGGCCTCGAAAAAGGCCGTTTCCGCGCCTTCATGATGACCCAGGCCCTTCTGATTCTCGTCTTCGTTCTTTCCATATGGGGCGCCTTTGCCTCCGCCGTATCTTCCCTCTTTACCTCCGCCGCCATTGCAGAAAAACTTGCCAGCACAGACCGGGATCCTTCCATCCCCCTCTATGTAGACACCTTCTACCGTCCTTCCACGGCTTTCTACACCGACATCTACGGAAAGGCGCTGCCCGAGTTTGACCGGAGAAAACAGGAAACAGACGAGAAGAATGAAGAAAAGGGCGTCCTCCTTCCAGGAAAAGAAACCTCCCATCTGCCAGAGAATGCGTATATCCTGGTGCAGAAAAAAGTATTTAAAAACTGGCCGGAAGAACAGAAATCGGGCCTTACGGTTCTCTGGGAAAAGGATACGGCCCTTCTGTTGTTAAAGAAAGAAGACTGACATTGAGCACAAAGCGCATGAAAAGAAAAAATAAACTGAATCACGGAAAGCAGGAAACCGGGGAAAAAGGCGTCTTGAAAACCCTTCTCTTTTTCTTCCTGGCAGCCTTTCTTTTCCTTCTCTGGGGCTCCTGGCTCCTTCCGGTGACAGATCCGGTGGAGTCCAACTATGCTTTGACGGCCAAGGAAATGGTGCTCTCCGGCAACTGGATGTCACCCCAGATTTACGGTACGTTCTGGTACGACAAGCCCATCATGGTCTACTGGCTTCTTTCCATTTCCTATACCATTCTAGGATTTACCAGTCTGGCCTCCCGCATGCCTGCCATCCTTTCAGGCGCCCTGTCGGTGACCCTTCTCATCTGGTACATGCAGCGGATTCGGAAAGATAATGTGACTGCCGTATGGTCCGGTGTCATGCTGGCCCTGTCTCTGGAATTCTGGGTCATTTCCCATGCCGTCATTACTGACAGCATCCTCCTTCTCTTCACTATTCCCACCATGCTTTCCGGCTATATCGGTGTGATGGAGGGAAACAGGAAACACCTGGTGCTGGCCTATGCTGCCGCCGGCTTTGCCTGCCTGACCAAGGGCCCCGTGGGACTGGTGCTTCCCGGCGCCCTGCTCCTTCTCTGGTGTCTTACCATGAAATCGGGGAAAATGGCAGCCCGCCTTTTTCCCTGGCAGGGCATTCTTGCCTTTTTTGCCGTCACCCTTCCCTGGTACGGCGGCATGTACCTCATTCACGGCAATGATTTCGTGGAACAGTTCCTGGGCCTTCACAATATCCTGAGAGCTACGTCTTCCGAGCACCCCGAAGACAACCACTGGTACTACTACCTGGTTCTTCTTCCTGCCGCTCTTCTCCCCTGGACCTTCACTTCTTTTTATGAAATGGTCCGGGGCTGGAAGGAAAAGACCCCTTTCTACCGTTTCCTCATGGTATGGTGCTGGGGCACCCTGCTGTTCTACACTCTCATGGCCACCAAGTACGTCACCTACACCTACATTGCCGTGGTACCGGCCATCATCTTTGCCGCCCTGGCAGCGCCTGCCATCCGGCAGGGAGAGAAAAAGCCCTACCTGTGGACGGCTCTGGGCTTTGCCCTTTTCCTCGCTGCCGCCATCGGCGGTTCCATCTACATCAAGGAAGGAAGCTGGTGGGTCCTTTATGCGGTGATTTTCTATGCCTTCTGGTCCCTGGTTCTTCGCTATAAAAAAAGCAGCGGCCGGCGGCTCACTGTAATCACCGCCGTAACGGCCTCGGTGTTCCTCTGCCTCATGATGGAAGGCCTGCCCCACTATCTCCCCCGCCGCTCCGCCATCGACCTGGCACCGGAAATGAAAGCTGCGCCGGGAGAACACTACTTCTTCCGTTCCTACCCTGCCGGATACACCTTCTATTCCGGTGAAACCGCCATCAGGGTGGTGCCGCCGGTATCCGGTGAAATCGAAGAAAGAAATCCCCTGTGGAATGAGAAGTATGTGATGCCCTCCCTGTCCGACAAAGAATTCATGGACAGCCACCGCCATCCGGACAAGCCGGTATTCCTCTTCGTTTCTAAAAGCGATGCCAATCACTTCGACCACTGGTTCTTCAAATACCGTTTCAAGCCGGTGAAGCCCCTCCTGACCGGCACCATCTACATTTTGACCAGCGAAGAAAATATTCCTGAATCCTTCAAAGAAGCCAAAAAGCAGATCAAAGAGGACATCAAGGAATCTCATGAAACCGATGATTCTGATGATTCCGATGATTCCGCGGAAAGTGATGAGTAAAAGGAGCCCTGCCATGGATATATCCCGTTTTCTGAACCATCTGGCCCAATACAGCGGTGAAAATACCTTCAACCCCTGGGCCGACCACGATGAAAACTATGAAATAGAAAAGGCCCTCGCCATCCGGAGAGCCAACCTGAAAGACTACCTCACCCTTCGCATCGGCGGCGCCCGGATTCTTCTCATAGCCGAAGCCTGCGGCTATCAGGGCGGCCATTTTTCCGGCATCGCCATGACCTGCGAAAGAATGCTCCTGGACTTTCACCCTGCCGTTACGAGCGCCATGGTCCTGGGCCATAAGGGAAACCGCACCAGCCGGAAGGACAGTCCCCTTTTAAAGCCTATCCAGCAGGAAAAAGGGTTCAATGAACCCACCGATTCGGTAGTGTGGAAAGCCTGCCTGGAAGCAGGCCTCTCTCCCCGGGATTTCCTTCTCTGGAACATTTTCCCCTTCCATCCCTATAAAAAAGGAAATCTTCTCACCAACCGTACCCCTTTGGAAGAAGAGCTGGCCGCAGGCCTTGCCTATACCAGGGAGCTTCTCTCCCTCACCGGTCCCCTTCCCCTCTTCGCCATCGGGAAAAAGAGTGAAAATACCCTCACCGCAGCCGGCTTTACCGTCACCGGACTTCGGCATCCTGCCAACGGAGGTGCCAATATTTTCCGATCCCAGCTGAAAGAAGCACTGGCATAAAAAACCGCACCATGGACATTTTCCATGGTGCGGTTTTTACGTGCAGAGGGGAAGGTTAACAGGGCTTCGCCCCGGAGGTTCTTAAGGTCTTCAGGTTTGACAGCGCCTTCGGCGCTGAAAGTTTTGGATTGCCGCAAAGGGATTTCACCCCTCCCTCTCCCCGCCTGTCATACATGGCCGTGAAGCACGTACCGCTTGGTGAAATAGTTCCATATCATCACAATGGCTGAGGCAATGACTTTGGCAAACATGTACCATATGCCCATGATGTCGATAAAGAACCACATAACCAGCTGATTAATGCCAAGACCCATGAGGGAAGTCAGCACGAAAAGGGCCATCTGCAGGCCTGTCTGCTTTTGCGCATGAAAAACGACATAGACGCAGAGAATATAGTTCACCACCAGGGACACCGTAAAGGCAATGGGCGCCGATACCAGTGGATCAAGGCCTCCATATTCGGTCAGGGTGTAGAGGAGAAAATATTCCAGCAGGAAGCAGCCGCCTCCTACCACGAGAAAACGAAAAACTTCCCAGAATCGTTCTGTGGAAGGAAAGAATCGACGAATCAGAGAATCAAACATGGTCTTGCCTTTCTTGAATTAAGGGAAAGTAGGAAATCAGTCACCTTCCATGGCCAAAGGAATCTATTTTTTCAGCATCATGCGGATGATGTTCATCTGGATTTCAAAGTTTTTCCTGCTGTTTTTGACCTCCGTATCCAGCATGAGGCCGATGCCCAGGAAAACCACCGCCGCCATCATGAAGAAGCCCGAAGTCACCAGGGTAGGCAGCTTGGGAACCAGTCCTGTCATCACGTATTCATGGAACACCGGCAGGAAGAGGGCGAGGGAAATGAAGGCCAGAAGGACAGCGGCGAAGGTGAAAAAGCGAAGAGGCCGGTAGTCCTTGTACAGCATGAAAATGGTTTTCAGTACTTTGGCACCGTCCCGGAAGGTATGAAGCTTGCTTACGCTGCCGGCCGGACGGTCCCGGTAGGATACAGGCACATTGGCCAGGAGAAGATTCTTGTCCAGGGCATGGATAGTCATTTCCGTTTCGATTTCAAATCCTTTGGAAAGAATGGGGAAGGTCTTTACAAACATGGGGGAAAAGGCGCGGTAGCCCGTCATGACGTCTTTGATTTCATTGCTGCTTTCTCCCCAGAATATATTGATGAAACGGCGCACCAGCATATTGCCGGAATTATGGAAGGGTCTTTTGTTTTCCTCAAAATAGGTGGAGGAAAGACGGTCACCGATGACCATATCCGCCTTTCCTTCCAGAACGAGATTCACCATGTCCCTGGCATTTTCCGCCGGATAGGTATCATCCCCATCCACCATGACATAGCAGTCCGCATCCACATCCCGAAACATGGAACGGATCACATTCCCCTTCCCCTGCCGGTACTCATGGCGTACCACGGCGCCTGCCCGGGCCGCCAGGTCTGCGGTGCGGTCAGTGGAATTATTATCATATACATAAATCACCGCTTCCGGAAGCACCCTTTTGAAATCGGACACCACCTTTTCGATGGTAAGGGCTTCATTCCAGCAAGGAATCAATACGGCAATCCTGTCCATTATTTCATCTCCATTCGCTCAAGTACCTTACTATTTTACTCCATTTACAGGGAGAATCCTATAGCCGAAAGAAGAGCGAAACCGCTGCAGACAGAAAAGGGGCCGTGAAAAAAAGATTGGATCTTTATCAGGTAGTAAGCCTTTGAAAGGAAGAAAATCAAAATTCCTGAGTCCCATACCACGAATGACACAGATATCACTCCGTCCCACTGTCATTTCGGCGGTCGAAGCAAAGTATCGAAATCTCACTTCTCAATGGTACAGAGAACATGTTGGCAGGAGATCTCTCGGCTCAGAGTCTCAATAGAGACAAAGTCTTTACCATCATACCGACACGTACCTCCACTCGAGATGACACAGGGACTGGAGGCCTTATTATCAGAAAAAAGTCATAGAAAAAAGGCTGTGAAGAAATGATTTACATTTTTTCACAGCCTTTTTAATTTATTTCAAAAGAATACCTTCCGCCGCCTGTCCCAGCGATTCTTCCACAGAAGGATGGGGACGAATGATTTTGAGGAAATCTTCTATGGTCATTCCGCCGGCTATGGCCAGGGATACTTCGGAAATCAGATTATCGGCGCCGCTGCAGAGGAGCTGGGCTCCCAGCATATGATTTTCCTGGTCCGTAAATATTTTCATGTATCCCCCTTCATCGGCGATGAGACTTTTGGCATTGCTGCCCATGACCACCCGGCTTGTCTTGAATGAAAGACCATCTTTTTTGGCCTGATCTTCGGAAATTCCAACCGCTGCGATTTCCGGAATGGTGTAGACGCACTGGGGCACCAGGGCCATGTCAATGGCCCGTTCTTTTCCGGCTATGGCCGCGGCCGCCGCTTTTCCTTCCGCTTCCGCCGCATGGGCCAGCTGGATGCCGCCGTAGACGATGTCGCCGATGGCATAGATACCGGGCACCGACGTTTCAAAATGTTCATTCACCTTGAAGAAGCCCCGTTCCATATCTGCCTCCATAGGAAGAAGCCCCTGGGTTTCCGGATGGCGGCCGGTGGCAATGAGGACAGCGTCTGCAGGAAGGGACTCTTCTTTTCCGGATAGTTCATAGGAAACGGAAAGGGCGCCGTCTTTTTCTTCGATTTTCCTCACGCCTGCCCCGGTGACTGTCCGGATTCCCTTCTTCCGGAAAAGGGCAGACAGATGACGGGAAATATCCGTATCAAAGGGCGGCAGAAGGCGGGGCATCATTTCCACAATGGTCACCTCGGCGCCAAAAGCCCGAAAAGCTTCTGCAAATTCCACGCCGATGACACCGCCGCCGATGATAACCAGCCTTTTCACCTCCGGCAGCTTTTCCAGAAAGCTGTCACTGGTGTAGACGCCGGGCAGCGTGCTTCCCGAAATGGGCGGCACCGAAGGAGCGCCGCCGGTGGCAAGGACGATATGGTCCGTTTCCAGCCGGCTTTTTCCATCTTTACTTTTCACCTCCACCAGGGTTGGAGAAATCACTTTCCCTATCCCCTGGTACACATCCACCCTGCGCTGCCTGAGCAGTTTGGCCACGCCGCTTCGGAGAGTGGAAACCACCTGGGCCGACCGTTTCCTGAGACCTTCAAAGTCCGCTTCCCCTCTTCCGTCTCTGATGCCAAAGAGCGATGATTTCTTCAGATTTTCCAGAAGACCTGCAGTGAAAAGAAGGGTCTTCGTAGGAATGCAGCCCCTGTTGAGACAGGTGCCGCCCAGTTCCCTTTTCTCCACCAGCGCTGTTTTCAAACCATAACCGGCACAGCTTAAGGCGCATCCATAGCCGCCCGGCCCGCCGCCGATAATCACAACATCATATTTCATAGGCATGCCTCCCTTTGTTTGAATCAGATAAGTCATCGTTTCCACGAGGTTTCCGGTTCAGTGGTGTAAAGCCCGGTGAACCGGAGCCGTCTAGCCAGCTGTTTCCAGCAGGCTGGCCGCATCCTTCTGCACTTCCTTTTCTTCCGGGCTCTCCGTCTTCATGGAAAGAACGGCCCGGGCCAGTTCTTTTCCTTCGTACCTTTTCCCTTTCAGCACGCCGGGGATGGCGGCTATGAAAACTGCTTCCAGGCCGTCGGAGTCCACCGATACGTCTTCAATCAGACCATGGTCCACGGAGAAGGAAAATTTCAGAAATCCCCAGTCCCAGCGGCCTTCCAGTGGTACATCGAATTCATGGGCTCCGCCAAAGCGCCATTCCCAGGAGGAGAAGAAGCGGATCCGCTCCGTCAGCGCCTCTTCCGGTATGTCACGGGAATGGATTTCATGGACCGGGAGACCATATACTTTTCCGAAGCTTTCCTTCAGACTGGCGGTAAGGCTTTCCACTGTCACAGAGGGGTTCAGGTCCGACAGGTTCACCACCTTGGAAGGCACCGATTTCACACCTTTATAGTTCATCTTGGAGCCGTCCACATTCAGATATTTCACCATGTTCTTCATGTCCTCCGCAATGAGAAGGGTGCCATGGTGGTAACAGAGACTGCCGTGCCGATAGAAAGCGTTTCCGGAAAATTTGCGGCCTCCGATTTTAATATCGTTTCGTCCGCTTTTTTCCGCCTGAATTCCAAAGGGCCTGACCCCTTCCACAATGACAGAAAGCTGCTTTGCCACGTCATAGTCCCCCTTCTGTGCCAGAAAGGAAAAATTCATGTTTCCTGTATCATGGTATACGGCGCCGCCGCCGGAGAGACGGCGGGCGAGAATCCCTCCGTCTTCTTCCAGTTTTTTCACATTGCATTCATGCCAGCCGTTCTGGTTTCTGCCAATAACCACGGTATGCCGGTTCTGCCAGAGGAAGAGGATGACTTCCCCCTTCTCCACATGGTTCATGAGATATTCTTCCACTGCAAAATTGCGGAAGGGATTCTGGGTATCCTGCCAGTTTTTAAGAAATGTCAATTTCCTAATCATGGTGCTCTCCAAAATCATACCGTACATGGGGATGGCGGGCTGCCTTCACTTCATCGGGCCTGCCGATGGGGGTGGTATGAGGCGCGGTGTGAAGGGATTCGGGGTCCTTCCTTCCCTTTTCAAAGACCCGGATAAAGGACTCTGCCGCCCGGTCCAGGGTTTCCTTATTTTCTGTTTCCGTAGGTTCTGCCATGAGGGCTTCGTGGACAATCAAGGGGAAGTACATGGTGGGCGGATGCATGCCTTCATCCAGAAGTCCCTTGGCCACGTCCAGCGCCGATACACCCGTTTCTTTTTTATAACGGTCCAGGGTCATCACGAATTCATGCATGCAGCCTCCGGGATAGGCCATATCCATATGGGGCGCCAGCTTTTTCATGAGGTAGTTGGCATTCAGCACCGCATGGGCCGACGTTTCGGCAAGGCCTTCCCTTCCCAGCATGAGGATGTAGGTATAGGCCCGAAGGATGACAAGGAAATTGCCGTAGAACATTTTCAGCCGCCCGAAGGATTTTTCAGGTTTCATGAAATGATAGGCATCCCCTTCTTTCACCACCACCGGGTGAGGCAGGAAATCTTTCAGAAAAGCCCGGCAGCCTACCGGGCCGCTTCCGGGGCCGCCGCCGCCATGGGGCGTGGCAAAGGTTTTATGAAGGTTCACGTGGACACAGTCAAAGCCCATGTCCCCGGGCCGGGCTCTTCCCACCACGGCGTTCAGATTAGCGCCGTCGTAGTAGCAGAGGCCTCCTGCTTCGTGCACAATGCGGGTAATTTCCAGAATGTTGGGATCGAAAATACCAAGGGTGTTGGGATTGGTCAGCATGAGGCCTGCCGTGTCTTCTCCCACCGCCGCCTTAAGGCCTTCCAGGTCTACGCCGCCCTGCTCATTGGAAGGCACATGGACCACCTCATACCCTGCCATGGCGGCAGAGGCCGGATTGGTACCGTGAGCGGAGTCAGGAACAATGATTTTCGTCCGTTTCCTGTCGTTCCGGGACAGGTGGTAGGAACGGATGAGACGAAGCCCTGTATATTCTCCCTGGGCACCGGCTGCGGGCTGCAGGGTCATTTCATCCATGCCGGTAATGGCAGAAAGGAGTTTCTGGAGATGGTACATGACAGCCAGAGCCCCCTGGGCGCTGTCTTCCGGCGCCAGCGGATGGATATGGGTGAATTCTTTCAGAGAAGCTGCTGTTTCATTCACTGCTGGATTGTACTTCATGGTGCAGGACCCCAGGGGATAGAAGCCATGATTCACGCCGAAAGCCTGCTTTTCCAGCTGCCCGTAATGGCGGTCCAGCTCCACCTCATCCAGCTCCGGCAGATGAGGCGCCTTTTCCCGAAGAGGAAGGCCCTCTGCCGCCGGCACGTCGAGAGCCGGGAAAAGATCCATGCCATGTCCCTTCTTCGACCGTTCAAATATGAGTTCCATGGGCCATTCCTCCTTTCAGAATGGAAACAAGTCTGTCCATATCTTCCCTGCTGTTCATTTCCGTAGCACACCAGAGAATGCCGTCATCCAGTGGAAGACCGCCAAGGATGCCCTCCTGGGCCAGCATCTTTTCCACTTCTTCTGGCGGCAGAGGAGACTCCGTGACGAATTCATCAAAGAAGGCCCCTTCATATTTCAAAGGAAATCCGATGCCAGACAGTTTGTCTGCCAGATAGTGGGCTTTTGCTGCGCACTGGGAGGCCGCTTCCTTCATGCCTCCTGGTCCCAGGGCGGCCATATAGGCGCCGCAGGCCATGGTGCAGAGAGCTTCATTGGAGCAGATGTTGGACGATGCCTTTTCCCGGCGGATATGCTGCTCCCTGGCCTGCAGGGTCAGCACGTAGCACCGGTTTCCCCGGCTGTCCGTAGTTTCGCCCACAATACGGCCCGGCAGTTTTCTCAAAAGCTTTTCCCGGCATGTCATAAATCCCATGGAAGGACCGCCGAAGGAAAGGGGCAGCCCCAACTCCTGTCCGTCGCCTACGGCAATGTCAGCACCGTATTCTCCCGGCGTTTTCAAAAGGCCAAGAGACAGGGGCGATACGGACATGACTGCTTTGGCTCCTGCTTCATGGGTCATGGAAACAAGACTGTCCGCCTCTTCTATGAGACCGTAGAAATTGGGGCTCTGGAAAAAGACGGCCGCCACAGACTCATTCAGCAGAGCGGAAAGAGCTTTCTCGTCCGTTTTCCCCTCCTTTACCGGAATCACCGTAAGTTCCACATTCCTGCTTTCGCAGTAGGTTCTCATCACCTCCAGCACCTGGGGATGGAGGGCAGCAGAGGCAAGAATCCGATTTCTTTTCCGATCCAGACACATGAATACCGCCTCTGCCGCTGCCGTGGCCCCATCATACACAGAGGCATTGGACACATCCATGCCGGTGAGCTCGGAAATCATGGTCTGGTATTCAAAAATGGACTGCAGCATGCCCTGGCTGATTTCCGCCTGGTAAGGGGTATAGGTGGTGCGGAAGGCTTCCTTGCTGATGACCTGCTTCACAATGGATGGAATGTAATGATAGTAGGCACCGGCGCCGCGGTAAATGGACGAGAACACTCTGTTTTTCGCCCCCAGGTCCTCTATGTGCCGGAGGACCTCCATTTCGCTCCTGCCCCGGGGAATGTCTACCGGATGAAGATAGACTTCCCTTGGCACATTTCTGTAGAGGTCATCCACCGACGAAAGACCCAGAAAATCCAGCATGTCCCTGGTTTCATCGGGAGAAGAAGGTATATAGTTTCCCATAATCATTCCTCCCCGCAGGTTTTACAGAACTCTTCATACTCCTTTGCATCCATGAGATCTTCCGTGTCACTCACATCTTTGACCTTGATAAACCAGGAACCGTAGGGATCGTTATTCACCTTTTCCGGCGCATCCAGAAGCTCCTCATTCACCTCTTCCACTTCTCCCGTCACCGGGCTGTACACATCAGACACTGCCTTCACCGATTCAATGTCTGCAAAGGTATCTCCCCTGCTCACCGGGTCACCGACCTCCGGCAGATTCACAAACACAATATCCCCCAGCTGATCCTGGGCATAGTCCGTAAGGCCGATGAGAACAAAGTCTCCCTCCTTCTTCAGCCATTCATGGGTTTTCGCATACTTTACGTCCTGTGGGAAATTCATGGTAGTTCCTCCTTTGATACTGTATAGAAAATGAAATATATGATAAAGATGAAATTTGAGTAATAAAAAGGTTCTCAGGTTTGACCGGCCCTGCGGCCGGAGGGTTCTTAAGTTTGACGGCCCTAGGGGCCGAGGGTTGTGGTATCGCCCTATGGGCGATGAGTATTATATGCCGCCTGTCGGCGGCAGTGCTGCCTTTGGCAGCGAAAACCGTACAACCTCGCTTCGCTCGATGGAAATGCACCCCTTTTGGTGCTTCACACCACTTCCCCCGGTGGGGGAAGTTATAGCGGCTATACGCATTGAGATGCTTATGACTTATAAGGCTGAGCGGAGAGCAAACCTCCCCTTCCGGGGTGGCAAGCGAACTTGGTTCGTAGGGGAGCAAAGCGACCTGAGAACCAAGTGAGACGCTTTCCCGTGGAGAGGTGCCGCCAAAGGCGGCAGAAGGGGTGCATTTCCCTCGCCCGCAGGGCGGTCTGCCAGTTTTCCACCGGGCGAAGCCCGGTTGTAAAGGTTTTATCCATACTGGCGGCGGAGCCGCCTGCCACACCCCTCACGCCCAATGGGCGTGTCCCCACGTGTCCCCATCTATTTTCTCTTATAGAAAGGCAGCTCCACCACCTGGCAGGCCACTTTCCTTCCTCTAACGTCTGCTTCCACCGTATCGCCGGGTTTGAGGGCTCCCCTTTCTACCAGGGCCATGGCATAGGCCCCTTTCAGGAAGGGGCAGTAGGTGCCGGAGGTGGTGCGGCCGATGACCCTATCTCCCAGGTACACATCTTCCTCTTCCCTTACGATGCCCCGGCCGGCGACTTTAAGGCCTATACGTTCCCGCTTCGGCGGATGGGAGAGAAGGGACGGGAGGCCGATGAATTCTTTTTTATTTAATTTCACCGCAAAATCAAGACCTGTCTCCAGGGGACTCACGGTCTCATCCATTTCATGGCCGTAAAGGGGCATGGCCGCTTCCAGCCGCAGGGTATCCCTCGCGCCCAGGCCGCAGGGCAGAAGGTCCTGCCCTCCCTTTTCCAGAAGAAGGTCCCAGATAAGGCCTGTCTTGTCTGCAGGGCAGAAGATTTCATAGCCAAATTCGCCGGTATAGCCGGTTCTCGATACAAGGCAGTCCACGCCGCCGATGATGACATGCTCCTTTTCACTGTAGTATTTCTCCGGCAGCTCTCCTCCTTCCACCAAAGTGGGAAGGAAGGTTTTCGTCAGAGGTCCCTGCAGGGAAAGGAGGCCTGTTTCATCAGAAATATCGGTAAACTTCGTATCCGGCAGAAGGTTTGCCTTCATATGGGCTGCATCCTTATCATGGGTAGCGGCATTCACCACCACCATGTACCGATCTTCTCCCAGATGGTACACGATGAGGTCATCAATGACCCCGCCCTTTTCATTGAGCATGGTACTGTAGCGCACTTTCTCAATGGGAAGATTCGTGTAATCATTGCTCATGAGATGATTCAGGGAAGCCAGGGCGCCCTTCCCTTCCAAAAGGACCTCTCCCATGTGGGATACGTCAAACAGGCCCATTTTCGTCCTCACTGCCATGTGCTCCGCCAGAATGCCCTTTCCATACTGCACCGGCATGACATAGCCGCCGAAAGAGACCATTTTCCCTTTCAGGGAAAGGTGACGGTCATATAAAGGTGTCTTTTTATCCAAGGTCTTTTGCTCCTTTCCGAAAATCACTCTTTCCATACTTCATTGAATGGCAAGACCCGGGAATCATGGATTTTCAGTGCCCTTTTCCCATACAAAAAAGGCGCACTGAAAAATAATCAGTGCGCCTCTGTCCTTTGACCTGAAAGATAAGGAAAATTCCTGCTTCTTCGGTGCCCATTGCGAGCTCTCCAGAGGATAGTCCAACTGCCGGTCCTTTTACCTGAGAGTTTCTGCCCCTTCGGTGTCCGCCTTTCACGACTCTCCCGGCATCTTCATCCCTGCATAGAATGAATGATTCGCCATTGAATCCTGTGGAATTCTTTCCTTAGCATAACACAGGCGAAGAAAAACAGTTAATAAAATTTTTTAATAACAGAAATATAGAAAACCCGGGGTATCCCTGCCATCCACAGACCGGGGAAGCGCCAAATCATCGGTCGAAAAGACAGCATAGCGTCTCTCTGTCTGATAGTCTCGGCAGCATGGAATCAGCCCTTCCGTGACCTTATACCTTCCATTTCCAAAGCTTCACACAGTGCTTCTGCAGATCTTCCGGCATCATGTCATAGGCTTCCCGAAGGCCATTCTGGAGAAAAGGCGGAACATTCTGGAATTCATCATCCTTCATGCTGCGAAGCATGGAAACCAGTCGTTTAAAATTTTCTTCATCATAATGTAGATTTGTAAATGGATTTCGCAGGCATCGGACCTGCTCAATCACCTGCCATTCCCCCTCACCAGAGAAGAAGGACTCTTCTGCCGGTTTAAAGTACATTTTTGAATAACCGCTATGGAAGAAATCATGTACTTTCAAACCGCCCTGGTTCTTCTCTCCTTTTTTCATCATACACTGCGGAGGGGCAGGAAGCCATTCCGGATTTTAACAGGTTGGAAAGGTGATCCTTTTCTTCTAAATTCTTTCCTTTGTGTTAAAATAAATAATAATGGAGTGCACATAGAAATCCATAAAGGAGAGAGAAAACATACAAATGATGGAATTAAAAAAATGGCTGCAGAGCCAGGGGGAAAATAAAAGAGCCTTTTATATTTTTACGATTCTGTCCCTGGTTCTCTGCTTTTTCCTCATTGTCAATGCCTGCTACGTTATTTACGGTACCCGTTACAATGAATATAAAGTTACCCAAAACGCAACCATAGACCTGGTCAAACCGGACGGTACCATTCAAAAAAATATAAATCCCCGCTTCTCCTACCCCGGCGGAAGCCGGATCCGTATCCATGTACCGGTATCCCTCCATTCCGATAAAAAGCAGTATACCCTGGCCTTTACCGCAGCCCGCGTATACTACCAGGTATCATGGAACGGCCAGATTCTTTCTTACTACGATGAATCCCGTATATCCCGAAACCATAACTTCGGCGCCGTCATCTGTATGGCAGAACTGCCTGCCAGCACCTATGGTTCCACCATTACCATAGAAGAAGAGCTCCTGTCCTCTACTTCCATTCCCTATATCGGAGATATCTTTGTTATTCCCACCAGAAAGAGCTATACCTACTACCTGCAGAGAGAAGGATTCTTCTTTATCCTGTACCACGCCCTTCTGACCCTGTCCCTGTCCGCTTTCCTTGTGCTTCTTTTCCTGAAAAAAAGTTTACTCGTAAAAAAAGGGCTGGCCATATCCCTTTTCCTCTCATCCTTCATCCTCTGGTGTCTTTGTTACCATCATATGACCGCCTTCTGGATAGACAGTCCTTACATCAATTCTCTTCTGGAATACGGCTCTCTATACTTCCTGCCGGCGCCCTTTCTCTACTTCCTTTTCCTTTCAGAAAAAGAGGGAAAACGAAGAACCCTTTACCATCATCTGTCCCTGTGGTTTGTCCTCCTCTTTGCCGCTGCCTTCCTTCTGCAGGCAGGGGGGCTTTATACCCTGGATGACATGCTGCCTCTGCTTCATATATCCATTATACTTTCAGGCATACTTGTATGCTGGTACCAGCTCCACCCGCTGGGCAAAGAAAAAACCTGGCAAGTCGTGATGCGCTGGGGCATCCTTCTTTCATCCGGTGCCGCCGCCCTGGACACAGCCCAGTACTACATTACCTCCGGCCACAGTATTATCCATATCTATGTGATGCAGGCCCTGTCCACCTGGGCTCTCCTGGTATTCGTCTTTTCTGTCATACTCTCTTACGTATTCCAGATCCTGGCACAGGCAGAAGAAGCACAGGAAAAGAAAGCCGCTCTCCATCTGGCTTATCACGATGCCCTCACGGGCCTTTATAACCATGCCGGCATATTCCACATTGCCAAAAGCCTGGACAGCCGGAAATCCTACGCCCTCCTTTTCATGGACCTGAACGGACTGAAAGAAGTGAATGATCGCTACGGCCATGAAGCCGGTGATTTCTTCCTTTGCCACATGGCAAAAATCCTCTCTTCCGTCACCCCTTCCTCCGCCTTCTGCGGAAGACTTGGAGGCGATGAATTTATCATCCTTCTTCCGCCCCATGAAGCAGACTCTCTTTTCCCTCTCATAAAGACCATTCGGAAAAAAATGCAGGAGCTGAAGGGCCTGCCCCATATGCCCAAAGATCCTTCCGCTTCCTTCGGCTGGAGCATCCATGACCCTTCCCAGCCTCTCACCTTTGATGATCATCTCAACGAAGCAGACGACCGCATGTATGAAGAAAAAGAAAAATACAAACTCACCCACCCGGCCGAAGCAGGAAGAAACTTCAAAAGAGAGAAATGACGCATGCCGTAGTGCTATAGCCTCCTTCCTAAGGAAGGAGGTGTCGCCGCCAGGCGACGGAGGATAGGGGCGTCAGTTCTTTGTTAAAAAATTCGGACCTATCCTCAGCCCTGTTACGTGCCGCAGGGCCATACGATTTCCAAAATAAAAATCCTGCCGCTCTCATACAAAGCGGCAGGATTTTTATTGTCTTTTCATTACCGAACCAGGATTATTTCTTCAGAGCAGCCAGCTGCTGTTTCAGCTGTTCATTTTCCTGTTCCAGTTTGGCCTGTTTCTGTTCCAGATTCTTAATATCTTTCATGATATCGGAAACGGTGCCTTCAGAAGGACGGGATACATGGCCACCCTGGCCGATTCTTCTGGTATAGCCTACGTTAGCACCCATGCGGTGTTCATCAGCCCCCAGGTCCGTAGCTACGCCTACGGAAAGCATGGAGTCACGGTTGAAGTGATAGAATCCGCCCAGTGCCAGAGCTTCAGTGCCATCATAGGTACCTACAGCGGCAGACAGCTGGAAGCGGGCATCCCCTTCATCATAGGACAGCGGATGGAGACCGCTCATGGCCATGGACAGGGCACCGACAGTATCTACTTCCTTGGATACATCATGAATCTTGTTGTCCAGACGGGAAATATCAGCCTGACGGGCAGCGGATTCCTTCTTGATCTGGCTCTGGAGGGCATTGTCTCCAGATTCACGGGCAGCGGCCTCATCAGCTACAGCTTTGGTACGATTCTTGACTTCCTGAGCAATGTCGGCCTTGTTGGTCGCAATGTCGGCTTTGTTGGTGGCAATGTCGGACTTGTTGGTGGCAATGTCGGACTTGTTGGTCGCAATGTCGGCCTTGTTGGTGGCAATGTCGGCTTTGTTGGTGGCAATGTCGGCCTTGTTAGTCGCAATGTCGGACTTGTTGGTGGCAATGTCGGCTTTGTTGGTGGCAATGTCGGCCTTGTTGGTCGCAATGTCGGACTTGTTGGTGGCAATGTCGGCCTTGTTAGTCGCAATGTCGGCCTTGTTGGTCGCAATGTCGGACTTGTTGGTGGCAATGTCGGCTTTGTTGGTGGCAATGTCGG
>ERZ506957.506-NODE-506-length-16358-cov-3.963872_pt1 | contig 16358 bp, 16 predicted proteins | sample MGYA00512894_ERZ506957 | MGnify/ENA metagenome assembly ERZ506957
AAGCCGTTACTGATTTGGTAACACCTTTGGATGCACCTGTTGAGGCTGAAAAAGGCTAAACCCTATAGTAAGTTGTTTAATGTTCCTAATTTAGTAACGCTTATGTTTGATAGTGTAAACTTTAGGCTAACAAGAAGTGATTATAATGGGGCAGATTTTCTTAGTGAAGTGCCCTGTTATATCACTAATATTTCTGAGCATCATTATGAAAATGGTATTGTGGTTACAGGCTGTTTGGATAACCTTAAAGTATCTTGCAATGAGTACCAGATAAGAGTGAAAGATGGCAGTCTGTGCAAATGGTATTTGGGGGATAACTTGCAGACTATGGGAAGAAAGGACACAGAAAGGGCAGTTGAAAAATTGTCTGACCTGTTGCACCTACCTATGGATAAAGCACAAGTTACAAGAATAGATGTAAGCCAAAACTTTATAATGAAACACCCACCATCTGTTTACTTACAGCATCTGGGAGTACTGAAAGGTGCAGCCAGATTAGAAGAACCAAACACCCTGTATTATAGAAAGCAAGATTGTGGACTATGTTTTTATGATAAAGCAAGGGAGCAGAAAGCCAAAAGGGAAACATTACCAGAACTCTTTGAGGGAAGAAATGTTTTGAGGTATGAGCAAAGATATATAGGGAGGCTTGCAAGGCATCTGGGAGTACCAGAGGTTAGGGCATCTATGCTATATGATGAGGCTTTCTATATTGACTTGCTGAACAGGTGGAGGGATGATTATAAAGCTATCCAGAAAATTAATGATGTGCAGTTAAACTTTGATTGTATGAGGAACAAGAAAGATTTGAATAGAATGGGGTTGCTTTCTTTAGTTGAAAGAGTTGGTGGGCTTAATGTTATGATGAACCAGATAACAGAGGCACGGCAACAGGGCAAGTTAAACAGAAAGCAAGCCTTTGATTTAAGACAAGCTATAAAGGAAGCCTGTGCAGTGAAAGATGGTTTAGTTGTAGAAAATGAAGCGATAGCAGAACTCAATAAAAAAGTTGTTGAGGCTGTTAGGTTTTATAGATAGTTTAATTTGGGTTATCTACCAGTTGGAAATTTGTAGATATACAGCCCGATCAAATGACTTAAATATTTTTTTATGGCAAGATTTAAAATGAAATACAAATACTTTATAGGTGTTGTGCAAATTACCTTTAAAGTCTGGAGTGATGGCAAAATAGATATAAAGTTAGATGATAACTTTGCTTTGTCTATTGGTTATGGAAGTGCCTATGCAATGAAGAAAGGGTGCAAGGCTTTTCAGATGGCAATAAATACCGATTGGGCAAGGGTTGATGAAACAGGAAAGATATTTCTGTTTTCTGATAAAGGCTTAATACCTTTGGGATGCTGTAGTATTTATGGAGATTGGGATTTGCATTACTGATGGCTGATTTTAAGAGAGAAACCCCACTGCAAAAGATGGCTTTAAATAAACTGACTGATGCAGTAAAGGAGTATCTTAAAACAATAGAGATACCCAAGGGAGGCAGACACAGGAAAACTACCTTTGTGTTTGTTGGTGATAGGTTTAAGCCAGATAGTATAGATTGCCATATTGTGAAACTTAAAAAGAATGGTGATGGAGAATTTGTTAAACAGGATGCAACAGACTAAGATGGTATCTTATGTTTGTTGTGATGAGGCTTTTAAATACTATGAGGTTGCAATAAATGGAGTGGTGGTATTGTTTAGGCAGAATAGTAAGCGACCAGATGGAAAAAGATTATTTTGCTTGAATGATGCTTTAGCAAAGTTGTTGGGCTTTGGCTGTATTGCTTCTATGATGTTATGCTTTCCAAAGATTAGGTATTGGAGGGGCTATATAAGTGTACAAAGCCTTAGAAAGCAGATGGAGAAAGGGAGTAGTTTTATATTGGATGATAGTTAAAAGATAGTGCCCTGTTGGTACAGATGTAGAGGCAAACCAACAGGGCTTTTAACTATAAAATGGTTAGAATTAACACAAGCAAGGATATTTTGTACAGTGCTTTCTATGTTTTTAACATTAAATTTCTTTGCTTTCCAGATAAATTTGCTACCTTTGCACCAGAAACCCCACTGATAGTGCATTTGCACTGCAATGTTATTTAACCCATCTTGCTATAAGGTGGGGTTTTTTATGCAGTTTAGGTACTACTTTAGGTACTCAATGCTTTGTTGAGGCTGTTTTGAATGTGGTTTTACTTTATGTAACTATCTGATAATAAAAAGGCTACACCATTTCACAATGATGCAGCCTGCAAACTTAAACAACCAATAAAAGAAATAGATTGATCGTTCTTTGTTATATCTGATGAAGAGTAGCTCTTTTAGAGCTTTTGCGTTTTCTTTTTCTTAAACGAAAACTATACCTTATAATTAAACCAGAAAATTGCTTATTATCTGATGAAGAGAAGCTCACGATACTTAGGCAATGTCCAGAGCTCATCGGCAACAGTCAACTCCAACTTGTCAATCTGATAACGGATCTCCTCCATCTTTGGAGCTACCGTGTCATGATAAGCAATTGCCTTATCGTGCTCGCTCTCAATCTTGTTGGCTACCTTGCGGGCATTAACCAACTCCTCAACACCGGTCTCGATAATCTGAGTGCGCTCGGCAATCTTCTTGATGATATTGATGTTGCGGGCAGTCAACTTCTTGCCTTCCTCGTCACCGAAGATATCAATCATGTTCTCCACATTCTTAGCCAACTGGCTCTGATAGTGAGTAGCCACAGGGATGATGTGGTTCATGCTCAAGTCGCCCATTACACGAGCCTCAATCTGAATCTTCTTGGTGTAGGTCTCCCATTTCACCTCGTTGCGGGCTTCCAACTCGTTCTTCTTCATGACGCCCATATCCTCGAACATCTTGATAGATGCAGGGTCGAGATAACGCTCGAAAATCTTTGGACAGCTCTTCTCGCAGTCCAGACCACGCTTGGCAGCTTCCTCTACCCACTCATCTGAGTAACCATTACCGTCGAAACGGATAGGCTTGCAGGTCTTCAAATCCTGACGAACGATATCGATGATGGCAGATGTCTTATCCTCACCCTTGGCAATCAACTCATCTACACGCTTCTTGAAGTCGGTCAAAGCCTCAGCTACAGCTGTGTTCAATACGATCATCGCTGATGCACAGTTAGCCTCAGAACCTACGGCACGGAACTCGAAACGGTTACCGGTGAAGGCGAATGGAGAAGTACGGTTACGGTCGGTGTTATCAATCATCAACTCAGGAATCTCAGGGATATCCAACTTCATGCCCTGCTTGCCAGCCACGGTGAAGAGATCCTTCTTGTCGGCTTTCTCAATGTGCTCGAGAAGGTCGGTCAACTGCTTGCCGAGGAATGAAGAGATGATTGCTGGAGGTGCCTCGTTGGCGCCCAGACGATGTGCATTGGTAGCGCTCATGATAGAAGCCTTGAGCAAGCCATTGTGCTTGTATACACCCATCAAAGTCTCTGTGATGAAGACTACGAAACGGAGGTTATCCTCTGGTGTCTTGCCAGGGCCATGGAGCAGAATGCCTGTATCTGTAGCGAGACTCCAGTTGTTGTGCTTACCGGAACCGTTGATGCCTGCGAATGGCTTCTCATGGAGAAGTACGCGGAAACCGTGATGGCGAGCCACCTTCTTCATCAAGCTCATCAGGAGCATGTTGTGGTCAACGGCAAGGTTGGTCTCCTCGAAGATAGGTGCCAACTCAAACTGGTTTGGTGCTACCTCGTTATGACGGGTCTTGCAAGGAATACCGAGCTCAAGAGCCTGGATTTCCAAATCCTTCATGAAAGCCTGAACACGCTCTGGGATGGCGCCGAAGTAGTGGTCGTCCATCTGCTGGTTCTTTGCCGAATCGTGACCCATCAGAGTGCGACCTGTCAGCATCAAATCAGGACGTGCAGCATACAAGCTTTCATCTACCAGGAAGTACTCCTGCTCCCAACCGAGATTGGAAATAACTTTCTTGACATCTGGGTTGAAGTAGTGGCAAACTTCTGTGGCTGCTACGTTTACAGCGTGCAATGAACGGAGCAATGGAGCTTTATAGTCGAGTGCCTCACCTGTGTAAGAGATGAAGACAGTAGGGATACAGAGTGTATCGTCGATGATAAATACAGGAGATGTTGGATCCCATGCAGAATAACCGCGTGCCTCGAAGGTAGAGCGGATACCGCCAGATGGGAATGAAGAAGCATCAGGCTCCTGCTGAACGAGCAACTTGCCTGAAAATTCCTCGATCATACCACCCTTGCCATCATGCTCGATGAAGGCATCGTGCTTCTCGGCAGTACCTTCTGTCAGTGGCTGGAACCAGTGGGTGTAGTGGGTTACGCCATTCTCGTCAGCCCACTGCTTGATGCCTTTGGCTACGGCGTTGGCGATGTTACGGTCGAGACGAGCTCCGTTGTCGATGACATCTACCAGTTTTTCATAGACATCTGCAGGGAGATACTTGTACATCTTCTGTCGGTTGAATACCTTCTTTCCGAAGAATTCACTTGGTCGCTCGCTAGGAGCGGTTACCTCAACAGGCTTTCTCTTGGAAGCCTCTGAAACAGCTTCAAATCTTAAGTTGCTCATACCTTATATATTTTAAAATTTCTGATATTCAATGTTTAATAATCTGTTGGAATGTTTATTTCCCCAGCCATTTGGCTATTCTCTCCATGGCTTCCTTGCAGTCCTCATGCTCGCCGAAGGCGGTGAGTCGGATGTAGCCTTCGCCCGATGGACCGAAGCCGACACCTGGAGTGCAGACTACGCTGGCTCCATAAAGCATCTCTTCGAAGAATTTCCAGCTTGGTGTGTTGTTTGGTGTCTTCACCCAAAGATAAGGGGCATTCTCGCCACCATATACTCTCAAGCCGAGTTTCTGGAGTTCTGCTCTCATGAAGTGGGCATTCTCCATATAGTAGTTGATGGTTGCCTTTACCTGTTCCTTGCCCTCAGGGGTGTAGATGGCTTCGGCAGCACGCTGGCTGATATAGCTGGTACCATTGAACTTGGTGCACTGGCGGCGGTCCCAGATAGGATTCAATGCCACTTCCTCGCCGGCCAGTGTCTTTGCCTTCAGTTCCTTTGGAACGATGGTGTAACCGCAGCGCACACCGGTGAAACCGGCAGTCTTCGAATAGCTGTGGAATTCTATTGCCACCTTTCTGGCTCCACGGATTTCGTAGATAGAATGAGGAATTTCCGGGTCGGTGATATATGCCTCGTAGGCTGCATCATAGAGGATGATGCTCTCGTTCTTGATAGCATAGTTTACCCATTTTCTGAGTTCTTCTTTCGAGATGACCGTACCCGTAGGGTTGTTTGGATAACAGAGATAAATCATGTCCACACGGTGGTCTGGAATCTGAGGGATGAAGTCGTCGCTCTCATCGCAAGGCATGTAGGTTACATTGCTCCACTTGCCGTTCTCGAAGATTCCCGCTCTACCTATCATCACGTTAGAATCTATATAAACCGGATAAATCGGGTCGGTAACGCCGATGTTGTTATCCCATCTCAAAATCTCCTGGATATTTCCTGTATCACTCTTGGCTCCATCGTTTACGAATACCTCGTTGGCGTCAAGATGAATGCCACGTGGCAGGAAGTCGTTCTTGATGATAGCCTCTCGGAGGAAGTCGTAGCCTCGCTCCGGACCGTAGCCTCTGAAAGAAGCCTGCTCAGCCATCTCGTCTACAGCCTTGTGCATCGCCTTGATGACGGCAGGGCAGAGAGGCTGGGTTACATCACCGATGCCCAGACTGATTACACGCTGCTTTGGATGTGCAATCTTGTAGGCTGTTACCTTCTTTGCGATGTCGGCGAACAGGTAATTGCTTGCCAACTTCAGGAAATGTTCATTAACTAATGCCATATTTTGTTTCTCCTTTTATTTGTGGTCATTATTGACCATTTGTTATTTAAGTTTGCTCTTATTTATAATTCAATTTCTCCTTCGAATGAGAAGGCTGCAGGCCCTGTCATGTAAACATGGTCATCAGCCTCGCTATATTCTATTTCCAGCGTTCCGCCATCCATCACGATACTGCTTTTTCTGCCAGTACGCTTGGTAAGGGCTGCGGCTACGGCTGTGGCACAGGCTCCTGTTCCGCAAGCCATTGTTATTCCGCTTCCCCTTTCCCAAACTCTAGTTCTTATGACGTCTGTATCTGTCACTTGTGCGAATTCGATGTTGCAGCGCTGAGGAAAAGCCTTGTCTCTTTCCAGAATCTTACCGTAATGGGCGATGTCGATGCTGTCAATGTCCTCCACAAAGGTTACAAAATGTGGATTTCCCATACATACGTAAGTTCCTTCAAATGTCCTTCCGTCAGCTTCCAGCGTTGAAGGACCGATGAATTGCTCAGGATTTTCCAATATCGGTTTCAGCATGTCCACAGTCACCGATTCCACGGTTTTCTTGTTTTCCTGAATGTGCAATTTCAATATCTTGACACCCGAAAGGGTTTCCAGTCGGATGGTGTCTTTTCTCGTCAATCCCTTTTCGTAGAGATATTTTCCGATGCAACGGCTTGCATTGCCGCACATCATCGCTTCTGAACCATCGGCATTGAAGATACGCATGGAGTAGTCGGCTCGTCTGCCGTCATGCGGTTTACCGATGAGAACCAGTCCATCGCTTCCTATGCCCGTGTGATAAGCACTCCAGGCAATGGCCGCCTTCTCTGGGTCAGGGATGTTATACAGCTGGGTATCTACATAGATGTAGTCATTACCCGCCCCATGCATCTTGGTGAAATGAACTGTTTCTTTCATATTGCGTTGTCCTTTAAGTTTGAATACTCTTCTTTTATCTCTCATGTCTTATCTCTTTTGAGATTTGACTTTTTGCTAGTCTTTCGAATATTTCGATGACTATTTGTTTGATTTCGGTTGCAAAGGTACGACAATTTGCTGAGATATGCAAGAAAATAAATACAGAAATCTTGATTATTTTTCACAATCTTACAATTTGTATTATAAAAATGCTTTCTGCCTTACAAATTGTAAGGAGAATACGATATGACTGGATAAATTTAAAATAATCGCGAAAAAGTAGCAACGAAATGTTTTTGATTGCTTTAAAATACTGACAAAATGTATTAATTTTGCAGCCGAAAACGAACATAATGTAAAGAATGGCTTGGTTTGAGTGACATTCGAAGATGATCCGTTTTCAATAGAGACAATCAATAAAGGTATTACACATTATTAATTATTAAAGGATTATGAAGAAGATTGAGGCAATTATCCGCAAGTCTAGATTCGAGGATGTCAAGAAGGCACTTTTGGCTGCCGACATCGAGTGGTTCTCTTATTATAATGTAAGAGGTGAGGGAAAGATGCGCCAGGCTCGCATTTATCGTGGTGTGATGTACGATACCAGCAGCATTGAGCGTGTGCTCCTGAACATCGTGGTTCGTGACAAGAACGTGGAACCAACCATCGCCGCCATCCAGGGCGCTGCACAGACCGGTGAAGTAGGAGATGGTCGAATCTTCGTGATTCCTGTACTCGATACGGTAAGAATCAGAACCGGCGAACGTGGTGACATTGCATTGTATAATGCTGAGAAAGAGGAATAAAGATACTTTGAATTTTGAGGTTTGAACATTGAACTTTATGATTAGTATTGAAGTTTATATTTGAGAGGCTATATTATAATATTGTATTCTAATTTAACTATAAGATATATATATGAGCAGTTTATTGTTGACAACTCTTGATACGGGTAACACAGCGTGGATGATCATGGCCACCATCTTGGTGCTCTTGATGTCAATCCCAGGTATAGCACTTTTTTATGGCGGTTTGGTGCGCCAGAAGAATATCCTGAGCATCCTGATGCAGACGGTATTCATCGTGGCAGTAGTCAGTTTGATATGGGTAGTCTTCGGATATTCTTGGGCTTTCTCTACAGAATATGCGGATAACGGCAATCCTTTGGCTTGCGTCATCGGAGGTTTCGATAAGTGCTTCCTCCACGGCATCGGATTGGATGCCATCATGCCAACGGGTATTCCAGAGCTCACTTTCGTGATGTTCCAGTGCATGTTTGCCCTCATCACTCCAGCCCTGATTCTCGGTGCCTTCGCCGAGCGTGTCAAGTTCAGCGGTTATGTACTTTTCACCGTTCTTTGGGTCATCATCGCCTATCTCCCTATGGCTCACTGGGTATGGGGCGGCGGTTTCCTGCAGGAGATGGGAGCCATCGACTTTGCGGGTGGTACTGTGGTACATATCAATGCCGGTGTAGCTGCTTTGGTCATGGCACTCTGTGTAGGCAAGCGTGATGATTACCGTGCGGGTCATCCTATCACACCTCACAACATCACCTTCGTGTTCATGGGAATGTCGTTCCTCTGGTTGGGATGGTTCGGCTTCAATGCCGGTAGCGGATTGGCAGCTGATGGTCTGGCAGCCAATGCCTTCCTGGTAACTCATATCGCAACAGCTGCAGCAGCCACCACCTGGATGCTCATCGACTGGATTGTGAACAAGAAGCCAACCACAGTAGGTGCTTGTACCGGTGCTGTTGCCGGACTGGTAGCCATCACTCCTGCAGCCGGCAGTACCGATATTTTCGGAGCTTTCTGCATCGGTATCATCTCCACCATCGTCTGCTTCTTCATGGTAGCTGTAGTAAAGGAGAAGTTCAAGTATGATGATGCTCTCGATGCCTTTGGTGTTCATGGTATGGGTGGTATTCTGGGATCTATCCTCACCGGTGTCTTCGCCACTCAGTATGTAACAGGATCCGAAGGTGTACAGGGTGCCCTCTATGGCGACTGGCATCAGCTTTGGGTTCAGGTTGTAGCCACCGTGGTAAGCATCATCTACAGCGTAGTAGTTACCTATATTATCTTCAAGGTAGTAGATAAGACAGTAGGTGTACGTGTTGACAAGCGAGTAGAGGAGGAAGGTCTCGACATCTACGAGCATGGTGAAAGTGCTTATAGCAACTAATTGCGAAATTCGATTATCAGCATAAAATTTAGGTCAATGGTGTTTCATTTTGAGGAATGAAACACCATTTTTTTACGATAAATCCTCAACTTGCACAATGAAAATGCCACAACTTGCACAATGAAAATGCCTCAACTTGCACAATGAAACGTTTAAGTTGTTGATATTCAATAACGTTATGCCCACTATTTTCTCAAAGAATTCCTATATATAATAATGTGTAATCCCCGTTTCTCCTTAAATCTTCTAGTTCTTCCTATATTCAAGTGCTTTTTTATGTTAAATCTCTATGTTATTTAGTGACAATATCGAATATTCTTTTTATATTCGTCAACAAATTAAAGAGCTGACAATTATGACTAATAACTCATTTTCAATAAGATTGCGAGAAGCGCGCCTGATGATGGGACTCAGTATGGATAAACTCGTAGAGCGAACCAACGGAGCCATCACCAAGCAGAGTATATCCCGTTATGAGAAAGGCATCATGCGCCCCAAGCGTGATGCCCTGCAAGCCATAGCCAAAGCCCTCAATATCAGCGAGGCATATTTCGATGGTACCAATATCAAGATCGATGTTCCGATGCTCCGTACCACCTCCAATGGTAAGTTATCCGAAGACGAGTTGCAAGCCCTGGAAGCGAAACTCTCTTTTTGGGCAGAGCAGTATCTTGCCAAGGAGAAAGAAGCGGGTTTTCCTACCCAGTTCAAGAATCCGATAAAAGGCACCAGGGTATCAACGCTGGAAGATGCCATCCAGGCATCCAGTCTTCTTCGTGAAATGTGGCATTGTGGTGATGGTCCCATTGCCAGCATCCTGCGACTCTTGGAAAGAAAAGGCATCATGATCCTAGCTGCAACTCTCCCAGAGTATGTCTTCGGAATGAGTACCTGGGCAGATAAGAAGCATCCGCTGATGATTCTCGATTTCAATCCGGAAAAGAGTAGCGTGGAGAAACTTCGTTTCACGGCAGCACATGAGTTAGCCCATCTTCTTCTCCTCTTCCCGGAAGACAGTCCGTTGAAACTGGAGAAGCGCTGTGATCTCTTTGCCAGTTTCTTCCTTCTTCCCAAATTGGCGCTTATCGAAGAGTTGGGTTCTAGAAAACGAGAATTGATAACGCTGGAAGAGATGATAGACATCAAGGAGCTATATGGCGCCTCTCTCGCCGCTTCCATTATTGCCGCCAGAGATTACGGCATTATCACCACCGAGTATAAACGTGCATGGTATGCCGAGCATATAGAGCCTAATCCTCGTGAAATAGGTAATGGCCACTATGCATTTCCTGAGACATTGGGAAGGGAGAAGAGAGTCAATTCAATCATCAAAAGTATGGAGGAATAGAATATGCAGAATGAAAGTCAAAATATTGAATATAAGGAATCATGGCGTGATGAATATCTGAAATGGATATGTGGTTTCGCCAATGCCCAAGGTGGGCGCATTTATATCGGTGTAAACGACCAGAAAGAGGTAATCGGTTTATCTGATGCCAAAAGATTGTTGGAAGATATTCCTAACAAGATAGTTAATTATCTGGGCATCGTAGAAGATGTAAACCTTCTTATGGAAGGTGATAAAGAGTACATAGAGATTGTAGTCTCACCAAGTAATATGCCGATAGCCTATAAAGGTACGTATCATTATCGTAGTGGTTCTACCAAGCAAGAACTCAAAGGGCTTGCTTTGCAGCAATTTATTATGGAGAAGATGGGACATTCATGGGATGATATTCCTGTTTATGGTGCAACTCTTGATGATATTGACCGCAATGCGATTGACTATTTCTTGCAATGTAGTATCAAGGCAGGTCGTATGGATGAATCAGAGGCCAATTCGTCAACCGAAGATGTATTGCGTAATCTTGGCTTGTTCACCAGGGAAGGTGAATTGAAGAATGCTGCTATTTTGCTTTTCGGCAAGCATGTTGGGCAGTTCTTCCCATCTGCTGTATTCAAGATTGGACGTTTTCATACAGATGAGAGCGATTTGATTATTCAGGATGTGATAGAAGGTAACCTGATTCAGATGGCTAGTAGGGTGATGGAAGTACTCCGAACCAAGTATCTGCTTTCGCCTATTCACTACGAGGGATTACAGCGCATAGAGCAGCTGGAGATTCCTGATAAGGCATTACGAGAGTTGATATACAATGCCATTTCGCATAAGGCTTATAACGGCCCTGCCATCCAAATGCGCATCTACGATCGCAGTATAGAATTGTGGAACTACGGTTTGTTGCCGAAAGAGTTGACTCCGGCAGCCTTATTGCAGAAGCATTCTTCTTATCCTCGTAATCACAATATTGCTAATGTTTTTTACAAAGCAGGCTTTGTGGAGTCATGGGGACGTGGTTTCAAGAAGATTGCCGAGGAGTTTGAACGTGCCAGCTTGCCATTGCCAACGATAGAAGAAAATGGAGGTGGCGTGATGGCGATAGTTCAGCGCAAGACGATAGACGAAGTTATCGCAGAGCGTGATGGAGATGTCGGTGTAAATGTCGGAGACATGTCGGAGATAAATGTCGGAGACGTGTCGGAGGTTAAACTGTCTGATAGACAGCAAATTATTGTTTCAATAATAAAGTCTAATCCAACAGTTTCTGCGAAACAAATGTCGGAGACTTTGTCGGTGACTTCGAGAACGATAGAAAGAGATTTGGCGGTAATGCAAAAAGCGGGTGTCATAAGGCACGAAGGTAAGGATAATGCCGGTGTTTGGGTGATACTCGAACATGGAAATACTAATTCTTAATAGTGTTAGATATGAAGCAGAATAATAATGAACAAATCGTCTTTGATATGTTCGAAGAGGTTGCAACCGAAAGCATCGCTGAGGCTCGGAATGCATACACCTATGAAGAAATTGATGGGTGCTATCAGGAGGCGAAGGAGATTTCTGATAAGGCAAGGAAGAACTTGCTGGAGAAAATGGGAGGTACATAATAATAACTCCTACCGAAAAAATGGAAATTTAATTCTGTTTTTTCGTAGTAGTAATTAGTTAGTGAACATTTTAAAAGTGAATTATATGAAAGAAATTAAAGAACTAACAGGCTTGTATTCTTTAACTAAGACTATTGGGGTAGAATTAAAGCCAGTGGGTAAGACGCAAGAGCTCATTGAAGCTAAAAAGCTTATTGAGCAGGATGATCAGCGTGCCGAAGATTACAAAATAGTAAAGGATATTATTGATCGTTATCATAAGGATTTTATCGATAAGTGTCTTAACTGTGTTAAAATCAAAAAAGATGATTTAGAGAAATATGTGTCATTGGCAGAAAACTCTAATAGAGATGCTGAGGATTTTGACAATATCAAGACCAAAATGCGTAATCAGATAACAGAAGCTTTCAGAAAGAATTCTTTATTTACTAATTTATTCAAGAAAAATCTTATTAAGGAGTATCTTCCTGCTTTTGTAAGTGAGGAAGAGAAGAGTGTGGTGAACAAATTTAGCAAATTTACCACTTACTTTGATGCGTTTAATGACAATCGTAAGAATTTGTATTCTGGCGATGCCAAATCCGGTACAATAGCTTATCGACTTATTCATGAGAATTTGCCGATGTTTCTTGATAATATTGCATCCTTTAATGCAATTTCTGGTACAGGAGTAAATGAGTGCTTTTCAGGTATAGAGACAGATTTTACTGATACTCTTGAAGGAAAGCGTCTGACTGAGTTTTTTCAGATTGACTTTTTTAATAATACATTGACTCAGAAAAAGATAGACAACTATAACTATATTGTAGGGGCTGTCAATAAAGCTGTAAATCTTTATAAGCAACAGCACAAAACTGTTCGTGTTCCATTGCTCAAACCATTATATAAAATGATCTTGAGTGATAGAATCGCCCCGTCATGGTTACCGGAATGTTTTAAAAGCGATAACGATATGTTGACTGCCATCAAAGCTGCTTACGAATCTTTGAGGAATGTTTTAGTAGGTGATAATGATGATAGTCTTCGCAACTTATTGCTCAATATAGATCATTATGATCTTGAACATATTTACATTGCAAATGATTCCGGATTAACTTCCATTTCACAGAAAATATTTGGATGTTATGATACTTATACTTTGGCAATCAAAGACCAACTACAAAGGGATTATCCTGCAACAAAGAAGCAAAGAGAAGCTCCTGATTTGTATGATGAACGTATAGGTAAATTGTATAAAAAAGTGGGTAGTTTTTCAATTGCTTATCTTAATCGATTAGTCGATGCGAAAGGGCATTTTGCAATTAATGAATATTATAAGCAGTTGGGATCCTATTGTCGTGAAGAAGTAAAAGAAAAAGATGATTTCTTTAAGCAAATTGATGGTGCTTATAGTGCTATATCGCATCTTTTCTTTGGGGAACATGGCGAAATAGCCCAGTCAGACTCAGATGTTGAGCTTGTCCAAAAGTTGCTTGATGCCTATAAGGGGGTACAACGTTTTATCAAACCTTTATTAGGTCATGGTGATGAGGTGGATAAAGATAATGAGTTTGATGCAAAACTCCGTAAAGTATGGGATGAACTCGACATCATTACACCGCTTTATGATAAAGTGCGCAATTGGCTCTCTCGTAAGATATATAACCCTGAGAAAATAAAGCTATGTTTTGAGAATAATGGCAAGCTGTTATCTGGATGGGTTGACAGCAGAACTAAATCCGATAATGGTACTCAATATGGTGGGTATATCTTCAGAAAGAAGAATGAAATTGGTGAATACGATTTCTATTTGGGTATTTCTGCTGATACAAAACTGTTTCGTCGTGATGCTGCCATCAGTTATGATGATGGCATGTACGAGAGATTAGATTACTATCAGCTGAAATCAAAAACTTTACTCGGAAATAGTTATGCTGGAGATTATGGACTGGATTCGATGAATTTGCTTTCTGCATTTAAAAATGCTGCCGCTAAGTTCCAATTTGAAAAGGAAGTGGTTCCTAAAGATAAAGAGAATGTGTCAAAATATCTCAAGCGCCTAAAACTGGATTATGCAGGATTTTATCAAATTTTGATGAATGATGATAAGGTTGTAGATGCTTACAAGAGTATGAAGCAGCATATTCTTGCGACATTGGCTTCTTCGATTCGTGTACCTGCGGCAATAGAGTTAGCTACTCAAACAGAATTGGGTATTGACGAATTGATTGATGAAATAATGAATTTGCCGTCCAAGTCATTCGGCTATTTCCCTATTGTCACTGCTGCAATAGAAGAAGCTAACAAGAGAGAGAATAAACCTTTGTTTCTTTTTAAGATGAGTAACAAGGATCTTTCTTATGCAGCAACAGCTTTTAAAGGGTTAAGAAAAGGCCGAGGAACAGAGAATCTTCATACAATGTATCTCAAAGCTCTTCTAGGGATGACACAGAGTGTTTTTGATATAGGAAGTGGAATGGTATTCTTTCGTCACCAGACTAAAGGTTTGGCAGAAACAACGGCAAGACATAAAGCTAATGAGTTTGTTGCTAATAAGAATAAACTCAATGACAAGAAAAAGAGTATTTTTGGCTATGAGATAGTGAAGAATAAACGTTTTACGGTAGATAAGTACCTTTTTAAGTTGTCTATGAATTTGAATTATTCGCAACCAAATAAATTTGATGTAAATTCTAAAGTTCGTGAAATAATTAGTAATGGAGGTATAAAGCATATTATCGGCATAGATCGTGGTGAACGTAATTTACTTTATCTGTCTTTAATAGATCTGAAGGGAAATATTGTCATGCAAAAGTCTCTCAATATTCTCAAGAACGATCATAATGTAAAGGGAACTGATTATAAAGGCTTGCTGACAGAACGAGAGGGAGAACGTAAAGATGCTCGCCATAATTGGAAGAAGATTGCGAATATCAAAGATCTTAAACGAGGTTATTTGAGTCAAGTAGTGCATATCATTAGTAAAATGATAGTAGAATACAATGCAATTGTTGTACTTGAAGATTTGAATCCTGGTTTTATTAGAGGTAGACAAAAAATCGAGCGTAACGTATATGATCAATTCGAAAAAATGCTGATAGACAAGTTGAATTTTTATGTTGACAAGCATAAAGATTTCAATGAAGTAGGAGGATTATTGCATGCACTTCAGCTTACTTCTGAATTTAAAAATTTCAAGAAAAGTGAGCATCAGAATGGGTGTCTTTTCTATATTCCAGCATGGAATACTAGTAAAATAGATCCTGCAACAGGTTTTGTCAATCTCTTTAATACGAAATATACGAATGTAGTTGAGGCACATGAATTCTTTAGTAAATTTGATGCAATTCGTTATAACGATGAGAAAGACTGGTTTGAGTTTGAATTTGATTACGATAACTTCACTCAGAAGGCTCATGGTACTCGTACCAGGTGGACACTCTGTACTCATGGTAAGCGTTTGCGTTCATTTAAAAATTCTGCAAAACAATATAATTGGGATTCAGAGGTAGTAGCGCTTACCGATGAATTCAAAAGAATACTTGGAGAAGCAGGCATTGATATTCATGAGAATCTAAAAGATGCAATCTGTAATTTGGAAGGTAAAAGCCAAAAGTATCTCGAACCTTTGATGCAGTTTATGAAATTGCTGCTACAATTGCGTAATAGTAAGGCTGGTACTGACGAAGATTATATCCTTTCTCCTGTTGCCGATGAGAATGGAATATTCTATGATAGTCGTTCTTGTGGTGATGAACTTCCTGAGAATGCGGATGCTAATGGTGCTTATAACATCGCTCGCAAGGGACTGATGATGATTGAGCAGATAAAAGATGCTAAGGATTTGGATAACTTGAAGTTTGATATTTCCAACAAGTCTTGGCTCAATTTTGCACAACAAAAGCCATATAAGAATGAATGATTATATTCAGCTTTCAACGTTGAATGACTTTATTTTCTGTCCGTACTCCATATACTTGCATAGCGTGTATATGGAGTCGGATGGAGATTTATATAAAGCCGCTCCACAGACCAAAGGTACTCTGGCGCACCAAGGCGTGGATGAAAAAAAATCAAAACTGGAAAGGAAGACATCCAAGAATGAAGAGTGATGTACTGAATGTAACACTGGATATTGGCTACTCTATCCTATTCAACTTTATGGAAAGTTTCATTCGTATGTTTGGATTTGATCTGTATGTTGGTGTGTTCCATCGATTATGGTTCAAGCGCAAATCATTGGTATGTGACTTGATGGAACCATTTAGGTGTATCATAGATCATGCAGTATTGTTAGCATTTAACAGAAAGCAGTTTTCTGAGAAAGACTTTACTCTGATAAAGCAGGAGTATCATTTGAAGTATGAGAAGTGTGCTGACTACTACAAGGTATTTTATGATGAGTTGATTTCACAATAGTTCGTTAATAATTCAATAATGTGCTAAGCAGCTATACGCTGTAAGCACG
>ERZ506957.522-NODE-522-length-16026-cov-5.994678_pt1 | contig 16026 bp, 15 predicted proteins | sample MGYA00512894_ERZ506957 | MGnify/ENA metagenome assembly ERZ506957
AAATTTCAATGCAGACCAGGCTATGGATGCACTATCTATTGACGAAAAAGACCGCGATTTCTATCGTGAGAAGCTTGCATCTTTGAGTAAGAATTAAATAGAAAAAAGAATGAAAATAGGATCTGACTCCAATTTGTCATAACCTATTTTCATTTTTTATTAATCATGTTTATTTTCTAAAATCGTATTTATTAAAAGCTCTGGATTAATGGGTTTTGAAACATGTCCATTCATTCCTACTGCTTTAGCTTTGAGTTTATCATCCATAAAGGCGTTGGCTGTCATCGCAATAATTGGAATAGTTTGTGCATCTTCGCGATTTAAATGACGAATTGCCTTTGTCGCTGCATAGCCATCTAAAACTGGCATCATAATATCCATCAGAACTACATCAAAAGAATGCATCGGCGCCTTTTCAAAGATTTCAACCGCTTCTTTTCCATTCCATGCTTTTGTCACATTTGCTCCACTTTGTAAAAGAACAAAATCCGCAAATTCCATATTCAAATCATTATCCTCAACTAAAAGAATATTTAAACCTTGGATAGATGATTTTTGTACATCTGTTTCATTTTTGACGTGAATGGACGTATTCACTTGGAATGGAATAGTAATCACAAATGTTGTACCCTTTCCCAGCTCACTAGAAAAAACTACAAAACCACCCATTTTTTCTACCAGAGCTTTGGCTATGGATAAGCCTAGTCCGGTTCCGTTATATTGGGCATGACTGTTATAAGCGTCTTGGGTAAAAGGTTCAAAGATGTGCTTTTGAAATTCTTTACTCATTCCCACACCTGTATCGTGACAAGTAAATTCAATCCATGCGGTTTTCCCATCAAAGGATAGTTCTTTACCTTTTAAGAACAGTTTTCCATGTTCCTTATTATATTTAATCGCATTGCTCATAAAATTCATAAAGATTCGCTTAACATGTATGGGGCTGCCAATCACATCCCAGTGCTCAATTCCCTCTCCATTACAGATGATTTCAATGTCACGTTCTTTGGCAAGCTTCTCCATGATATCTAAAACACTTTCATAGGTTTTACCTATATTAAAAGGTACATGTTCCAGGTTGATCTCACCAGATTCCAATTTTCCCATATCTAAAACTTCATTGACCAGTTCTAGTAACAGATGCGCGGCATTACGAATTTTCTCTCTACATTCAGCTTGCTTTTCTAGATCATCTTTATAGTATTCGCTCACTTCAACCATACCGCAAATACCATTGATTGGGGTACGAATATCATGACTCATCCGACGCAAGAAGTTTGTTTTGGCATCATTGGCATTTTTGGCTTCTTTGGCCTTCTTTTCCAATTCATTTTGGTATTGAATTTCCTGCAGTTTTTCTTTTGTCACTTCTCGTGAAACATAAACAATTACTATCACGTTTCCTTGCGCATCGCGTTTTTTCACAATAAAACCGCAGCGATACCATTTGCCTTTACTATTTTTATATTCTTCCCAAATCGAATCAACTTTTCGCAAACGTTTTGATAACGTATTCCGGTCCACAAAACGTTTCATTCGTTTAACCATTTCTGGCGCAATCATTAGATCAACTAATCGAATGCTCATATCCGTGATTTTTCCTTTTTTTCTTGACCATATTACTTAAACCGTTTTTAGAAGTTATGATCTCATAGGTATTCGTCACAAAGTTCTCATAAAGAACCGTTTGATACAGTTTGGCAATTGTAATGATAATTCCAGCGTTTTTTTGTGATTCCGCCAATGTACGTTCCAGTTTATTTTGAACACCACGTGCGCGCTTGATTTCTTTTTGGAGATATAAGTTTTCCGATATATCAAGAAAAGTCGTTATAACAGCGGTTTCCTGGCCTAAGGTTTCTTTACTTACCGTGCGAGCTAAAATAGGAATTTGCTCTCCCTGCAAGCCATGAATAATACACGTATAATCTACGGCACCATTATGTTCGCGCAAATGCGCCAGCTTTTCTTTCGCATTCGCATCAAAATACTCCACATTGGAAACGATTTGACCAAATTCTTTTTGCGCTTGTTCAAAGTTTTTCAGTCCATAAATACGCATAGCTTCTTTATTCATATGCACAATTTGATAACCCGGTAATGTATACATAAGAATGCCGCAAAAAGCTAAATCTAAAAGATCTCTATAATAAAAATCAGAAAGCTGTTTTTCATCCCGCAATTGTTGATTCTGTTGCACCAAATGATTTTCCATCAATTTGTCAGATTCGAAGTGCATGACTTGATCTTCTTCTTGATACGTTCCGACAATTTGAATCCGATTGGCTTGAGCCAAAATTCTTCTTCCGGAAAGACGCATATAGATAAGGCCTTTATTGGGATGCATATACCGATGGATGACCTCAGATTCATGCTCTTGCATCTCTTCTATACATGCAGCGACTATTTTGGCATCATCTATATACACATGCGTAGAAAAGAAGACATATTTATCTTCTGGAGACATCGCATCATCCACGCCCAAACACGCATTCATAAGATCATCGGTAAACATTCGTTTCGGTTTGTTTGTTTCGATTTCCAGTTTCCAAAAGCCCGTATTTCCCATTTGAAAATATGCCTGTAAATCTTGATTACTTAAATTGCTCATAATCTTATTCCCATCTAAAATTTGCTTACGTAGTTTTATCATACAGCTTATATATGTGAAATAAAAGAAAATTTAAGCGTTTTCACAGTACCTTTTATAACGGAACTTTTAGTTGATAAATTCTAAAAAATCGTTAAAATTGTTCTTTAGAAAGCTAGGTAATTATATGCCCAAATCAAACATCGCTATCGTAACCGATACAAATTCAGGCATCTTCCCTGAAGAAGGACAAAAACTTGGCATTACTGTAATACGTATGCCCTTTTTCCTTAATGGAAAACAATACTATGAAAATGATGATTTAAGCGCCAAAGATTTTTTTGAAACCATGGAAAACAATCCCAATATCGAATTTTCCACTTCTATGCCCGCAACCGGAGAAATCTATACCATCTGGACCGAACTTCTAAAAGATCATGATGAAGTTGTTTATATTCCTATGTCCAGTGGTCTTAGTAGCTCTTGTGCAGCAGCCAGTCAAATAGCCATGGAATTCGAGGGAAAGGTACAAGTAGTCAATAACCAAAGAATTTCTTTAACTCAGACACAGTCTGTTTTAGATGCTATTACCTTAAAAAACCAAGGAAAATCCGCCAAAGAAATCAAAGCCATTTTGGAAGAGCAAAAATATGATTCAAGTATTTATATTTCCGTTGGCTCCTTAGATTATCTAAAAAAAGGAGGCCGAGTAACCCCAGCCGCTGCTTTATTAGGTGGTATGTTAAAAATTAAACCCGTTCTGCAGATTCAAGGCGAAAAGCTCGATTCTTTTGCGAAGTCCCATGGAATCAAAGCCGCTAAGAAGACGATGATCAAAGCTATCAAAAAAGACTTAGATGGTCGTTTTAAAGAATACGCTGATAAAGATGAAATGCGCGTATTTATTGCATATACATATACCGATGAACAAATCATTCAAGAGTGGCTTGATGAAGTACAAACCGCCTTTCCAAAGCACAAGATTGTTGCCCAACAACTTTCTTTAAGCATTTCCTGTCATACCGGACCTGGTTGTCTGGCAATTGGATGTGCAAGAATCATAAAATAAGAATGCAGCTACAATTGTAGCTGCACTTTTTTATAGAATATCGATTTCTTCTCCCGCAAGAGCTTTATTCATACTGCGAACAGCACAGAACTTTCCACACATACTACAAGTATCACTGTGATCATCTTCTGGCAAACGACTATCGCGAATGGCTTTTGCCGTTTTTGGATCCAGCGCACACGCAAATTGCGCATCCCAATCTAGAACTCTTCGGGCATCTGCCATCTTATCATCTATATCTCTAGCCCCTGGAATACCTTTGGCAATATCGGCTGCATGAGCGGCAATCTTAGAAGCAATAATACCTTGTTTGGTATCTTCGACATTTGGCAAAGCTAAATGTTCTGCTGGGGTAACATAACATAGGAAAGCGGCCCCAGACATGGCTGCAACAGCACCACCAATAGCTGCTGTAATATGATCGTAGCCCGGTGCAATATCCGTAACAAGTGGGCCTAATACATAGAAAGGTGCTCCCATGCAGATTTGTTGTTGAATTTTCATATTCGCAGCCACTTGGTCAAGCGGTACATGACCAGGTCCTTCAACCATGACTTGAACATTGTGATCCCATGCACGTTTTGTCAATTCTCCCAAACGTACCAGTTCCTCAATCTGACAAACATCACTAGCATCTGCCAAACAACCAGGACGACAAGCATCCCCTAAGGAAATCGTTACATCATATTTTTCACAAATATCTAAGATTTGGTCATAGTATTCATAAAAGGGATTTTCTTGGCCGGTCATAGACATCCACGCGAAAACCAAACTTCCACCTCGTGAGACAATATTCATCTTTCTTTTATGGCGCTTAATTTGATCAATGGTCTTTCTAGTGATTCCACAATGTAAAGTCACAAAATCCACACCATCTTTGGCATGTAATTCGACTACATCGATAAAATCTTGCGCTGTAAGGGTTCCTAGATCTCTTTGATAATGAATCACACTATCATAAACAGGAACCGTTCCAATCATTGCTGGACATTCTGAAGTTAACTTTTGACGGAATGGTTGCGTATTTCCATGACTGGATAGATCCATAATTGCTTCTGCACCTAGATCTACGGCCGATAATACTTTTTCCATTTCCACATCATAATCTTTACAATCTCTTGATACGCCCAAATTTACATTGATTTTGGTACGTAACATAGAGCCAACTCCCTCTGGATCAAGTGAAGTATGTCCTACATTAGCTGGTATCGCAACCTTCCCTTGCGCAACAAGTTCTCGTAATTCTTCTTCACGCATTTTTTCTTTCTTTGCCACAATTTGCATCTGTGGTGTGATGATTCCTTTGCGCGCTGCATCCATTTGAGTTGTGTATGTAGCGCCTGTTTTTTCATTTGTTTGCATATGGTTCTCCTTTTTCAAATGAATCATGACAGAAAGTGGTGCCCCCAATCTGCCTTAAAAAAAAGAGAGAGCCACATAGCTTCTCCCTATTAAAAACAAGAATGATCCCTACGTTGGCATTATCCAAATCAGGTAACGGTCGAAAGTCTTACTTTCCTCTCAGCCTGTGCTACAAGCTCCCTCTTTTTTACAGCCTTGTTATACAACGATTTTTTCGATTCCGCAAGATACTTAGGCAAATTCTTTGATAAGGACTTTTTTCTTGAATACAAAATAAACCCCAATCAAAACTACAGATGTCACAACCCAGCTAAAAGGATATACCACCATCAAGGTACCAAAGGTATGATGGGCGGCAAAGATGGTATAGATCCAAATGATGCGCACCCCACAAATTCCAATCAAGGCAACTAAAGCGGGAACCAGCGAATAGCCATAACCACGCATGCATCCGGAAAAAAGTTCAATCAACATATTTATACACTCAAAGCCAACAATCCAATACAGGCGAATCGCACCATTTTCTATAACCGTAGGATCACTATTAAAGATACGAATCAAATCTGGAGCAAAAATTACAACAAGCACTGAAACAATAGCGGTTGAAATCGTGGCCAGGAAAAGTGACCAGTGCGTAACTGACTTACAGCGTTCCAAATTGCCGGCACCATGGTTTTGACCGATGAACGTTGTACAAGCCTGACCGAATGAATTGGCCAGATAATAAGCCATAATCTCAATATTAAAGGCTGCTGAACTACTAGCCATAATATCCGCACCTAAACTGTTAATCGCTGATTGCACCATAATATTGGAAATAGAGAAAACACAACCCTGTAAACCAGCCGGCAAACCAATACGGAACATCTCTTTTAATACATCTTTATGCAGGTGCATATCTGCTTTACGAATCCGTACTTCACTTGGCGATTTAACTAACAATATAAACAATAGAACCGAACTGATTGCATTCGATAATACCGTACCTAAGGCAACCCCATCCACACTACGTCCACATACAAGGACAAAGAACAGATTAAATACAACGTTAACACAGCCCGAAATGGTTAAACAAATCAATGGTGTTTTGGTGTTTCCCTGGCTACGAAAAATGGCCGACTCAAAGTTATACAATAGAATAACTGGCATACCCAATAGATAAACCCGCAAATACAACCTTGCTAAAGCAAATACTTCATCTGGCACACCTAAAAGCACAAGTAGAGGATTTGTCACAGTTTCCCCTACAACCGTCATAATGATGCCACCAATCAGGGCAACTAAAATGGCCATATGAACCGCTTGATGCACTTTTTCTTTATTTCCTTGTCCAGTATAGCGCGCAATAATGACATTGGCCCCTAAAGAAATACCTACGAACAAATTGACCATCAAACCAATAAAAGCACTGTTACTTCCAACCGCTGCCATGGCATGTTTGCCAACAAAGCGACCAATAACCATGACATCTGCCGCATTAAAGAGTTGCTGCAAAATCCCTGTACAGGCTAATGGAATCGCAAACAATAATATTTTTGATGCCAATGGCCCATGTAACATATCCATCTCTTTCTTCATTCAATTTCCCCCTTTTAAAACAAAAAAAGACAAAACAATTGTTCTGTCAGATTTTCTTTTCAAACGTATATTGGTCCGATAAGGAACCATCTTTACATAATAAGACATGCTTTTTTATCGCTGTACGAATAAAGCCATTCTTTTCAAGAACCCGAATACTGCGATGGTTTTTTGCGTAAACTTCGGCATAAACCACAGGATCCCAATTTCCTTCTTTGATTTCTTCTAAAAGATCAGAAACAGCTTGGGTCATAATGCCCTGTCCCTCATACGCTCTTTTAATAAAAAAGGAAATTTGCCCTTTCGCTTGTTCCATTTTCCGCAGATACACTTGACCAACAATTTCGCCATCCACATAAACCGCACGAAAGACACCCGTAATTCCATCATTGCCTACGGCATATTCCAACCACCAGCGGGCATCGGCTTGCCGCATCGGAACAGGAAAATCCATCGTGAGATAAGCATGGTTTGTCGCATTGCATAAATCCGCAAAAGCTTGCCGATCATCCAAGCGCCATGGCTTGAGTTCTTGATTCATAGTAAAGTCCATCTACAGGATAGCACAAAGCCCCTTTTTTGATAAGAAAAGAGTCAAGACTTTTTATCCAAAGTGTAATAAACTAGAACTATGAATGCTTCCTGGTATATCAAAAAATACACGTGGTTAAAAGCGCGTCCCACACTTTCTAAAGCCATAATTACGCTCTGCCACATTTTAAGTGATGCGATCTATCTTGCCTATATCGTTTCCGTTGGCCTATTGTTTATAAAACACGATGCAAGAATATGGGCATTTATTGGCGTACCAGCCATCGGTTTTTTGACCGAAACGCTATTGCGGGCAAAATTAAATTGGCCTCGGCCTTATGAAGTTTTACCCGTTCCTGCCCTCGAACCAAAAGATACAAAAGGCAAAAGCTTTCCTAGTCGCCATGCTTTTAGTGCAGCTATCTTATCCATTGCTTTTTATACCCTTCATCCAATCTTGGGAGCTTGTTTATTACTCTTTACAATATTGATTGGACTATGTCGGGTACTTATGGGTGTACATTGGATTCGCGATGTTGTTGTGGGAATCTTGTTTGGTTGGCTATTTGGCGGAATCGGATTTTTTCTCTTTCACTAAAAAAGACAGCACATGCTGCCTTTTTTTATATTTACCAGCTTCCGCCGCCACCGCCACCGGCGCCGCCACCAGAGAATCCACCAAAGGATCCCGAAGAAGAGGAAGTAGCTGACTTCATTTGCGCTTCTTGATAACTGGCGATACGATCTTGAACTGGCATCGAAATGCCTTGATCTAACATCGCATAATACATCCATGCCGAATATGGTTGATTCGAATATGGTGTATACCAAGTCGGCGGTTCCAAAGGAATATTCGTAAATTTTTCAGCCCATGTTTTGGATAAGCCAAAAACCATCGCATACGGAATAACCCGATAATAATATTGTGGATTTTCTTGCGAAAGCTTTTCGAGTTGATCTAATTCTGCCTTTTCGATAAACTCTTTAAATCCCAACAAAGGACCAGCTTGACTTAACCAATATTCACTTGGCGTATGAAGTCGCTGGATAAAGAAAATCGATGCAAAAACCAGAATTGCTACAAGCAACAACCAAGCGGTTGGTAAAATACCCATCATACGATTCTTTTCATCAACCAGAGCAATCAACAAGACCAAAAAGACAAGAATGGACAAGACTTTGATTGCAATCGTCATTTTCGACTTTTGGAAAGTTTGCTTGATACCGCCAACATAGTTCATCGCAAAAGCTAAAAAGCTAAAACATAGAACCAAGACGGCATAAATCAAACCACTCAACAAGCGGATTTTACTATTAGTTAGAACACTAACACTCAATAAAAGAATCGCAAAAACGGCTAGCGCAAGACTGCCACTTGTTTGAGATAATGCCTTCTTTCCCGTAAAGAGATCTGCCAAAGCTTCTTTGGAAGCTTCCATCTTTTCGGCAAAACGTTTCGTTAGTTTATTCATAGAACGCTTTTCTTTACCACTAAACAAGCCATCCCAAATCATCTGTTGATAAAGGGGAACTTTTTCTAATTCTTTTACTTTATGTAAAATTGTATCGTTTTCTTTTTCTTCAATGGTTAAATACCCGGCATCTGCCCAATAGGGAATCAATGCCATCAGATCAACCATATCACTGCTTTCATCAATGATATATCCCACTTGTGCAGGATCCAGATCTTCTGGTGGATAAAACGAAACTACTGGAGTTACATGCGCTTTGCGTCTTTTCAATTCATTATATAGAACAATTAGAGCACAAATTGCAGCTAAGACAGAACAAATCCAAGTAGGCAGTGTGTTCGGCTGTTTAGCTCCCACAAAATAGTTTTTACGCAATCTTCCATATAAAGTAATTGCTTGATTTGGTCCAATATTATCTGCCTGTCCAGATAAACTATCTTTAGTCAGATTGTATTGCACATTTAATGCATTATTTGTTTGGCCCAGGTTACCACTAAAGACATGGAATTGATTAACCTCTTTCTCTGTCAGAGCTTTCTCAAAATTCACATGGAATTGAAAGTGTTGAATGGAAGTATTCCAATTAGAGCCAAGAATGGAATAATACATAAAATCATATGCTTCTCGGTAATCTTGCGGAATCACAATCGTATAAGAGAGCTTATAGGTATGTAAACCAAGAACCGTTTGATTGGCATCCCCGATTTGAATTACTTTATTTTCATCTTCCTCACTTGTCTCAAAGGCATCTTTTTTGACTTGAATATCTTTTACTTGAAGACGATATTGTTCCATCTCACGACTTTGTTCAGCCTTTTCTTCATCCGTAAAACCCACATACATATTTAAGGGAATGTTGCGATAAATCCCATGTCTGGATTCTGTAAAATTCACCGCAATCGTCTCATTCACTGAAATCGTATTATTGGAATGATAGGTTGCTTGCACGGCATAGTCTTGAATCGTATACCCCGCTTCATCCGCTTGTACAACAACCGGGCTTAGGCACAAGAGAAGAGCAAAAAAACTTGCGAGAAGTCGTTTAAAATTTAACTTGCACATTTTCTCTCTCTTTATCATCCGTAATTTCAAACATCGCACGTTTATCAAAGTGGAATAAACCAGCAATAATATTGGTTGGCACGCTCATAATCGCATCGTTGTATTCACGAACAAGCGCATTGTAATATTTACGTGCATTCGCAATATCATCTTCGATAGCTTTTAATTGATTTTGTAAATCAATAAAGTTCGTATTCGCTTTCAAATCTGGATAGGCTTCCGCAACCGCAAAAATATTCCGAATTGCCCCACTGATTTGACCTTCTGATTTCATCACTTCATCATCGCTTTTGGCTTTCGCACGTTTGGCAATAACAGCTTCTAAAGTATCCGCTTCATGTTTTGCGTACCCTTTCACAGTCTCTACCAAATTAGGAATCAAATCAAAACGTTTTTTCAAATACACGTCCATTGTTGCATAACCTTCATCACATTTATTGCGTAAATGTACCAGTTTATTATAGGCAGATACAACGCATAATACGATGACAACAAGAACAACTAAAAAAATAAGTAGTGTCATATATTTCACACCCTTTCTTTATAATTTCATTCTAACAAAAAAGGAGTGGCAATTGCCACTCTCTATCATCGAAAAAACGCCTTCCTTTAGTCCACCATTATAAAGTGGTATGACATTATGGAAAGCGTCAGATTAATCTTTATGTCGTTCTTTTATCCGGAAAATTGAAATTCGTATCGCATAGCGGAAATACCAGTTAATATAACCACCAATCAAGATAATATAGATACACCAATACAGCCAAAACATAAATAAGATCAATACAGCCAAACTGCCGTAATACAAAGAATACGTTGTTACATTGGCAAAAAGCGAAAATAGTTTGGAAAAGATAATCCAGGACAAAACCGTAAAACAAGCTCCGGGAACCTGCTCTAACAAGGGTTGGTTTTCCGCTGGTACCAATTTGTATAACAACGATAAAATAGAAACACCGGCTCCAATGACAATCACATAACGAAATTGCAACAAACGGCCAAAGGTTTCATGAATCGAAGGAACCTGCGTGGCTAAGAAATTCTGAATCATTTCCCCGAAAACCATTAATACCAACATGCAGATAAAAAGGACAATCAGCAGCAACATATAAACCGTGGCTAAAAACCGCAAATGAAAATAACCGCGATCATCTTCTACCGCATATACGGTATTTAATCCATACATCAATCCCAACATACCACGGGCACAAGACCAAATCAGAGCAACCAAAGTCATGGGTAAAACGGTACCGGATAGCCGATACGCTTCATGAATGATCCTGCGTACAGCAGGAATCGCCTGCACCGGTACTATACTTGTCATTAAATGAACAAAATCGGCTTCCGAATACCCAACTAAAGGAAGTAAAATGGAAGTCAAAATCAAAATAGGAATCATCGACAAAAGAAAAAAGAAGGCAATACTACCGGCATAAGCGCCCATATTTCTTTTACCCATTTCATCAATAAAAGCTTTTACACTAACGACAACTGAATATCGCATACCTTCTTCCCACTTTCTTTATTTTCATTATATCAATAATTGCACACATCCCAAAACAAAGCCAATTACAGCACCTAAATTCACAATTAAAGATAGTTCTTTCTTCATCGCAGTTAAGACAAGCTTCTCGAGTTCTTCATTACTCATCGATGCGATTTTTTCTTCCACAATACCTTGAATATTTAACTTATCCAGTAGAAGTGGAATCACTTGCGCTACCATGGATTCATAGGTTTCTTGGAGTTTATGTTCTAATTGATCTTGCGAGAAGCCCATTTGCTCCGCTAATTCTAAAGGACTGTCCTGTTCCCATTCTTCCCATTGTAAACGTAATTTTTCCGCAATAATTTCTTTTCCTCGGCCATTTAAAAAGGTTGAAATTTGTTGGGTTAAGGGAGCCGATAAACCAGCTACAACACTTCCCGACATCAAGCGCAACATCGGATTATCTCCGATTTTCTGGTCAATCACTTCCATGCATTGTTCCATCAAGATCTTTTCCAAATCTAATTCATTGATAACCGCCATTATCTTATCTACGGCTTTCTCTTCTGTCATTTGAACAAGCTGGTGATATTTCTGCTCGTCTTTGAGAATTTGAATTCCATACGATTCAAGCGTTTGATCTAGTCGCTGCATCAATTTTTGAATGATTTTTTGTTCCAATTCCGGATTTAGACAACGATCTATTAGATCTTGTTCTGTCAATAATTCATCAGCTACAATCTTTCCAATTGTCTTGGCAATACGGTTCTTTTCCTTAGGAATAGCCCCTGGCGTAAAAGGTAGAACATGCCCAAACACTTTTACTTCATGACGAGGATGAAACAACATCTTCACCGCAATATAATTTGTGAAATATCCAATAACAGCGCCAATTACAGGGCCTAGCCAGTATTTATTCATATTTGATTCCTCGCTCTCGCAAAAATTTTGCGATACCATTTTCATCATTTGTACAAGTACAAGCATTTGCGATGGCCTTGCATTTTTCATCGGCATTGCCCATAGCTACTCCATAGCCACAAGTCTCCAACAAGCTGCAATCATTCTGACCATCCCCAAAAGCTATAACCTTGCTTAAATCAATTCCTTCTTGTGCACAAATAGAGCGTAGTGCTTTCGCTTTATCAACCCCTTGCGCCGTAAATTCAAAATAGAAATAAGCTGTAAACATCGCACTTAAGTTAGGAAATGGTTCCGCCATTGCCTGATGATTTGCTTCTAAATAATCATGATTTCCAAAGGTTAAAATCTTATTCACCGGAAAATCAATAGTCGCTTCTAAATCAGGTACTTCTTTTAATAAAAAGTGTCCGGCTCTTGCTTCATATTGCATAATATTAAAAGGTTTTCCATTGTCATCAACCATACAACGATAGACATCTTCTACACACATATAAGCTCCATGATCAATCATCACGGTTAAGCCATCAAATTGTTTCAAATGATGAAGGACGGCTTTACATTCTTCTTTTGAAATGGCTTCATTAAAGAGAATCTCATGCGTTTGTACATCCAAAGCCTGACTACCATTATAGGTAATGCATAAACCATGATGTTGATCCATTTCTAGTTCTTGGGCAAACTCCAAGACACCTTGCGTAGGTCTTCCGGAAGCTAAAATCAAACGAATTCCCTGCGCTTGTGATTGTAGTAAAGCTTCTTTGGTTTCCTTTAATATCTTTCCTTTAGAACTTAATAAAGTTCCATCTATATCTAAACAAATTGCTTGCATATATCCTCCAAGAAAAAAAGCCTCTAAGCAAAACTTAGAGGCAATCTTTGAAAAGATGGTGGTCCCTGCCGGAATTGAACCAGCGACACACGGATTTTCAGTCCGTTGCTCTACCGACTGAGCTAAGGGACCATCCTGGTTGCGGGAGAAGGATTTGAACCAACGACCTCCGGGTTATGAGCCCGACGAGCTACCAGACTGCTCTATCCCGCGATGTAAAATAATTAAGATGGCGCAGAAGCTGGGATTCGAACCCAGGCGCCGCTCGCACGACCTACCGGTTTTCAAGACCGGACCCTTCAACCACTTGGGTACTTCTGCATATGTATGTAATTTGGTGGACCCTGTAGGACTCGAACCTACGACCCGCCGGTTATGAGCCGGATGCTCTGACCAACTGAGCTAAGGGTCCAAAAAATGGTCGAAACAGCCGGAGTTGCACCGACATATGTTCACTGGAGTTCCGATTGGTGCCAGATTTTTTATGATGAAAATACTGGGCCTAAAATGCTCATTAACATCCTTATTGGCACTCATGAATGCCAAGGCATAATCTATAGTCTAACTGCTTCCTGACGCCTTGGGCTTAGACAACCCTATCCGATTTAACGACATCGTCATCGACCGCATATGGTTCAGCAGCGGTAAGCTTACTCTAAAACAGCATATGGGTACCACCCCAATGGCTGAGATATTAAATGGAATGAATAGGACAACATCGATACCTATTCTCGCTAGAGCGTCACATTGCTCGAATATAGCTCTAACTTCGGAACTTCTGGCGGTATGCAATGAACCTCCGTCCCCTGTTTTTATAATGTACAGGCTCATGCTTTCTGTACTGGACTTTAGCTTGAAAGCTCAAGCGGGCAGGCTGGATTGTCTTATCCTTGAAAATCAAGAAAACCGTAGCATGTCTAAACATTGTGCAGACAGGAGGAGCTGAACCTCCATTTTCTGCTTTTTTTAAGACTCCGACTGGATTCGAACCAGTGACCTAAGATAAGCATGCATTTCTTCTCTCTACCAACTGAGCTACGGAGTCATTAAATATTAAAATGGAGCAGATAGCGGGACTCGAACCCGTATTGCCAGCTTGGGAAGCTGGAGTTCTAACCATTGAACGATATCTGCATTTGGTGCTCCCGAAGAGACTCGAACTCTTACGCACTTAAGCATTAGTTTCTAAGACTAACATGTCTACCACTTCCATCACAGGAGCAAAATTTTGGAGGAGTTGACTGGATTTGAACCAGCGATAATGGTGTTGCAGACCATTTCCTTAACCAACTTGGATACAACTCCACCAGAAAAAATGGCTGGGACGTCTGGATTCGAACCAGAGCATGCAGGAGTCAAAGTCCTGTGCCTTACCGGCTTGGCTACGTCCCAATATATAATATATGGTGGGCAGAGCAGGATTTGGACCTGCAAGTCGTTTCCGACCAACGGTTTTCAAGACCGCTTCCTCACCAGCCTGGACATATGGCATATATTTGGTGCGTCCCACGGGACTCGAACCCGTACTCGCAAAAGCGAACTGCCCCCTCAAGACAGCGTGTCTACCAAATTCCACCAGGAACGCATATTTTATTTTGAAATTGGAAGCAGATGGACTCAAACCATCGTGTCACTTACTGTAATCGAAGTGGTATCGCCTCAGTGCTGCCTTACGACTTGCTTCCAGTGCCCCTTGCGGGACTCGAACCCGGCTTTGCAAGCGTGAAAGGCTCGTGTCCTGAACCATTTGGACCAAAAGGCCATATTGGTCGGCGTGACGGGAGTCGAACCCGCATGGATATTTATCCAACGGCTTCTGAGGCCGCTCTGTATACCAGTTTCAGCACACGCCGAAAGTTATAACAATTTTTACATTATTTATAATACACCCATTGGGTGTTGATGTCAAGCCTCTTTTAAAAATATTTAATATAGAAAAAGACCGCTTGTTTCATGGATAACCAGAAGCAAACGGCCTTAATCTTGCGATATTTAAAAACCCAGGAGTTTGGAGCTTTACTCAATCATACGCTTTTTCAGTCAGCTTAGTTTTATCCATGCAAAAATAACTCTGTTTACTTAGCGACAGGGATTCTGATGAACTATATGAATAACCAAGCTTATTAATCATGCGTTTCATGAGTATTCCCTCCTTTTCTTCTCAAATACATCTTTCAAAACGAAAAACGTTTTGTCTATATCTACATTGTGGCAAACAATTGACTCAAAGTTAACTTTTCACTTAACTCTTCATCTGTTCACATAATAGCACCCAACGAGCGCCACGTCAAGTATTTTCTATTTCCTTTGCATATGCAGGAATTCAATATAACTGTGAACCTGTTTTAATTCATCTTCTGAAAGCGTCTTTATTTCGCGTTCAACTTGCGTGAGGATAGAATTTTCTTCTGATTGTCCAAAGCTAAATAGAGCAGAGGGCGGTATATGAAGTATCTGTGATATTCTTCTCAGATCATCTGCTCGAATTTTTCTTTCTCCGGATTCGTATCTGCGAATGCTCATTGTTGATATCCCTGTCTGTCTGGCAAGCATCTCCTGGGACATTCTTTTTTCTTTTCTATATTGTTTAATAATCTCCCCGGTATTCATGCAAATCACTTCCTTCCTTTCTCTTATTATGAGAACCTGCTCGAGACGTTGAATTGATCAAGTTACGATACGTCTTAGTTTGCTACAAAACCTATTCCTACACATAAATAATACCAAACAGAACGAAAAAGTGCAAGAAAAATAAAAAAGACGTTCCAAATGGCTTGCATTATCCAAAAACATGTGCTATAGTAACATTGCAAGTTAACCAGAGACAAATTTTGGTTGTTTGCACCCGCCTCGTAGCGGCAGGTACGGTTACTTCAAACTTTTGATATAGAGAAAAACAAAGGACTCTTTGCTCCCGGTTAGAAGGGAGACAGAAGGGTGCGTTATACTGTACTTGAATATTCACGAGGCTCCTAATTTAAGTAGAATATCGCAGTAGCGGGATAGTCGGATACTTCTTATCCAAATTTGGTCAATAACCCACGACTAAAGTCGCGGGCTTGCAAAAGCCCTTATTGACTAGCCTAAGTGCTTCGGGCACTACGTTAAGAGAGAATATAT
>ERZ506957.534-NODE-534-length-15883-cov-6.929050_pt1 | contig 15883 bp, 11 predicted proteins | sample MGYA00512894_ERZ506957 | MGnify/ENA metagenome assembly ERZ506957
TCCCCTCTCAGGGGAGCTGGCAGCCGCAGGCTGACTGAGAGGTTGCCGCAAATTTGATATGACCTCTCCGTCCCGGCTCCGCCGGGCCACCTCCCCTGAAAGGGGAGGCTTTGATGCAAAGATACCCCGCCCGCTGCCGGGGCAGCGGGCGGGGCATTTGCTGTGATTCGCTCTGTCTTACTGTTCCATCGTCAGGAAGCGGTGGAGCATGACGGAGACCTGGGCGCGGGTGGCGTTGTTCTTGGCGGACAGAGTGGTCCGGCCGTTGGTGCTGACGCCGGTGATGATGCCGTTGCCGACCGCCCACTGCATCGCCGTGACCGCGTAGGAGCTGACTGCGCTCTGGTCGGCGAAGCCGTTCAGCGCGGAGGAGCTGGCCGCCGGGGAACCGGCGTAGCGGTACAGGATGGCCGCGATCTGCTCACGGGTGATCTTGCCGTCCGGGTCGAAGGTCGTGGCGGTCGCGCCGTTGACGATGCCCTTGCTGGACGCCCAGAGGACCGGCTCATAGTAGTACTGGTTCTGCTTGTTGTCGGTGAACTTGTTGGTGATACCGGCAACGGAGGGTTCGCCCGCCGCACGGTACAGGATCGTGACGAGCATGGCGCGGGTCATGTTCTGGCCGGGGCCGAAGACGTTGGGGTTCTTCGTGCTGATGCCGTTGACAAGGCCGTTGCCGTACATGAAGTCGACGGAGTTGGCCGCCCACTTGAACGAGCCGGAGACATCGGTGAACTTGCTCGACGCCGTCTGCTGCACGACCTTGAAGGTCAGCGTGCCCTTGTCGCTGCCGTTGATGGTGTAGTTGACCTCGACGGTCTTGCTGTCGGCCAGCGGGAGGACATAGAGGTTGTCGATGGAGTTCGAGCCGGAGAAGGAGAATCTCGTCGAGCCGAGATCCTTGGCTGCGAGCGCGGTGCAGCTGTTGATCTTGCTGTACTGCGTGTAGAGCTTGCCGCCGACGACTCTGGTGATGGTGATGTACGCGCTGGAGGCATTGGACTCGGGCGCGAGCTCGTCCGCGATCGCCATGGACTTGAAGGTCGCGCCGGTGGAGTACACCGAGTGCGTATCGTTGACGTAGATGACCAGATTGCCGTTGGCCTCGCCGTTCGAGCCGTAAGCGGTGAACGGGATGACGACGGAATACTTCGCCGTGCTGGAGCCAGCGATGAACGTGACGTTCTTCAGGAGCGTCGTGCCCGTGGACACGTAGTAGCTCTCGCTGCCGACCTTGCCGGAGCTCGTGGAGCTGCCCTTATACAGCGCGCCGCGCGAATCGCTCGCCGTGCCGAACCTGACGTAGCTCAGGCCGGAACCATAGACAGACTGGAAGTCGCTGACCTGCATGGTCTGGGACTCGTTCGCGGAGATATGGTAGGCAACGGTACCGGCGTTCGTCATGATGACGAGCTTGCCGGTCGCGATCTGGCCGCTGGTGCCGTAGGCCGCGTAGTCGATGGTGTAGCTGCCTGCGCTGCGCGACGGCTTGAACGCCATGCGGCTGACGTCGCTGGCCGAATACTTGTTGCCCGCCGAGATGGAGCTGGACAGGGAGCTGGAGGAATAGATCGTGCCGGTCGTCGGCAGCGTGAAGGAGAAGGTGCTGGGCGTGGTGCTCGTCGCCTTCTTGACCGCGTCAGAGAGCTTGCCGCCGTCGAGCATGACGTAGCTCGCATCCTCCTCGAGCATCAGCCGTACATCCTCCGCCGCCGGGACGGTGACGGTGATCTTCTGCGTGCCGGTGTACTTGTTGCCGTCAATGGTGGTCTCTGCCGTGATCGTCGCGGTGCCGCCGGACTTGGCGGTCAGCGTCACGGAGGAGCCGGTGCGGCTGTTCAGCGTGACCACGTCGCTGCCTTCCGTTACCGTCCAGCTGACGGTATAGGTCTTGCCGGTCACATCGGTGTAGGTCTTTCTGGCCGGGTTATACTGCTGCGGGACCGCATTCAGCGTGACCGTATCGCCCGGCTTGACGCTGGACGCGCTCGGCGTGATCTTCACATTGTAATCGCCGCCGATGGTGACCATCGCTGTGCGAGTATTAATGGTACTTGTGATTGTGCTAGCCGTTTTGTCGGTATTGCCGCTGGAAATCACACAGTAGAAACCATAGCTGCCTGCAGAGGTAACAAAGTCGGACAGATTCAGCGTAGAGGTATAGGTAAGAACAGCACGGTCTTTACTATTGGGGTAGACGCTCTCCGTCTTAACCGCCTTATTATTATTATCGTACCATGTGAAAGTCTTCAGCGTTTTATTTGTGCCAGTAATGCTGGCAGTAACAGACAGCGTGCCAACCGTTGCATTAAGCTTGTACGTTGCATCCTGCGGCTGGCTGATGATCATAATGTCAGAAACCGTTGCTGTGCGGGACTCAATGACATCCGCTCCGCTGGTCTTCGGGAAATAAGCGACCCTGTTCAATGTGTCAAAGCCATCGATCCAGCCTTTGAGCTGAATCGTGCTGCTGTCCATGAACTGCACATTCTTCATCGGCAGCGACACCGTGCCGTCTGTTCTCGACAGATGCACCGTCACGAGCTGCTGGCTGAACGAATTGAACGCATCCTCGCGGCTGCTGATGGCAGTCGGGATGTCCGGCTTCGTCACGATCTTATCGTATTCGCGGGCCTGCCAGACAACGAAATTCATGGTAGCCTTCTTGCCGTCGACCTCGGCCGTAACGGTCACGCTGCCCGCGCCCGTCGTCGTCAGGGTCGCTTCGTCGCCGGTATAGGAATTGTTGACACCGAATCTGGCAACTTCCGGAGCGTTGGTCGTCCAAGTGACGCGCTTTGCATCAGCCGTCGCGTTGGTCGAATCGACCGTTGCTTTCAGCGTCAGTGCCGTCACGATCTCAGTACCGTCAGTGAAGACAACGTCCGTGCCATTATTCGTGTCCTTGCATGCCAGCACATACGTGCCGTTGTTCATTTTGAACTTCGTGCTCTCGTTCTTATAGTCGATCGACACGCCGTTCGCCGTGGAATCCGTGATCATGATCGAAGCTTCTGCATACGGATACGCGTCCGGGTCATCGTTATTCACGTAGCCCTCGACGTACACACGGACTTTGACCGGGCCAGATGTTACTCTGTACGGAGTAATGCTGCCATCGTAGACCTGCATATAGTAGCTCGAATCCGACAAAACATATTCAGATTTATCAGCTACTGCAGGACTTCTCTTTTCCAGGAACTTATAGACAAACTTTGCGCCAGAAACTGTAGACGAGCTGTTTCCCGTCACGACAGACGGCGTCAGCTTCTGCGAGTAATCGTTCTTTTTGATCGTCATGGTCTGCTGCGCCGTCGGCAGGCTGACCGTCCAGCTTTCCGGACCGATGACGCGCGGGGTGATAGTTGCCTTCGCGTTCGTGTTCTTCGACGTATCCACACCAACGATCGTCGCCGTGATCGTCACAAAGCCGCCCTTGGAGCCGCCGTAGACATCAACTGCCGCCGTACCGCTGGTAGCCGTGGAAGAATACCCACTGCTGACCGTAACATCTTTTGTGGACGAATAGCCCGTACTGCTGAGGCTGTCAAAGTGAAGCATTGTCTGATTACCAGACGCGACCTCGAATTTGACTTTGGCGTTCGCAACCTTGCCCTGCGGGCCGGTGACCGTTGCCGTCAGCGTCTTTTTCTCGCCTGCACTGATCATCGTCGTGCTCGACGAGCCATAGCCATAGTTCCAGCCGCTGCTGGAGCCGCTGAAGCTCAGCGTGACCTTCCACTCAGAGACCGTCACGCTCCAGGTCATGAGTGCATCATGTTTGTCTGCGTAGTTCGTGGAAGTATAGTCTTTTTCTTTTTCATACGCAGAGATCGTTACTGTGCCGTAGCCCCAGCCGCTGCTGGTGGTCGACAGAGCCGTGATCGTTGCCTTGCCAGTCGCCGTCTTTGTCACGCTGACGGCGCTTGGATTGGATGAAACCCAATATTTAGCTCCTGCACAGGTTAATTCTGCAGTATCACCCAGCGCGAGATACCGCGAGTTGTCCGTTGTGGTCGCAGGCGCAGCCAGCACGACCGGGACCATAGACAGAACCATGGCCAGCACCAGTGCAAAGCTGAGGATCTTTCCAAATGTACGCTTCATAAGTGCACCTCTTTCAAATTCGTAGTTTTCTATCACTACAGATTTCCATGTAATCAGTTTACCATAAAAATTAAAAAATGCAACCAATTTTTATGCTTTCCGCCGATTTTCCAACCCTTTCAGCCCCTTCCTCCCCATCTTGCGTGGTAGACGTAATATCCCCCACAACATATTGTGGCCCCGCTCCGCCGCGCCCAAAGGCTCCCCTCTCAGGGGGCCGATTCCCCCTATCAGGGGGAAATGTCCCGAAGGGACAAAAGGGGTAGGGACGCTGTCACCGAAGGTGACTGAGAGGTCGTCACAAATCTGCTGCAACCTCTCCGTCTCGGCGTTCCGCCGAGCCACCTCCCCTGAAAGGGGAGGCTTCTTTGCGCACACCGCAAAAATTTTTGTAAAAACCAACAAAAATCCCATCCAGACCTTGCAACCCCATACAGTCCATGGTACAATGACACTGTATTTTCCAGAAATGGCGAAAAAGCGGGTACCCGCTTTTCTTCTGCAAGTTTGCAGAAGAAGATTGTTTGAAAAAATACGTGTAAGGAGAGAGTTACGATGAAAAAACGGATTCTGAGCCTGCTGCTGGCGCTGGTGATGGTGCTTGTACTTGTCCCGACCGTCGCGCTGGCGGAGGGTGCACCGACCATGTCCGGCACTTGCGGCGCAAGCGGCAATGAAAACAACGTTAAATGGGAACTGACCGACGTGGATGGCGACGGCAAATATACGCTGACCATCTCCGGCACCGGGGCAATGAAAAATTTTACTGTAAATAGTAAAAATGACGACCGCCCTTGGAAAGATTTTATTAGTAGTATCACCAAAGGCGTTGTTGCACAGGGTGTAACAAATGTGGGTGACCGGAGCTTTTATAATTGTTCGAGTATGACATCCGTGGAATTGACAGACGGAATTATTTTGATCACCGGCGGAGCATTCGAAAATTGTACATCTTTGACATCATTAACTTTACCTAAAGGTTTGGAAAAGTTTGGTGGAAATGCATTTAAAGGCTGCACAGGACTAACGGGGGAACTTGTCATTCCTGATAGTGTTCGTGAAATAAGAAACTGGGCTTTTATGAATTGTACATCCATTTCAAGTGTTTCCATTGGAAAAAATGTGGAGAGTATTTCTGCATCTGCATTTGAGAATTGCAAGAGTCTTGAACACATCACTTTTAGGGGGAAAACAAAGACAATCGATTCAAGAGCTTTTAGGGAGACAGGCCTGAAAAGTTTGAACCTCCCCGATGGCCTGGAAATAATTGGAGATAACGCGTTTTATGGTATCGAGACATTGTCGGGTGTGCTTGTAATCCCAGAAAGTGTGACAAAAATTGGTGAACATGCTTTTTGGACAGGTAAGAATGCTAACAATGGGGTATCGGCCAATATTTCCGGAATTAGAGTTGACAGTTCAGCAATCTCTATCAGCAAGGGTGCGTTTAAAGCAACGGGAGCAGATTACATTGACTTAACAAGAGTTGATGATTTGCGCTCCTGGGGTGATTGGGTTCTTGATGAAAACGAAAATTGTATTTGTATTTATGCAAAGTCTAACAGTGTGCTCGATAAGGTAACGGGTTCTCAGCATGCAGCAAAAAATATATATGCGCTTACATCGGGCGGCATCTTTGCTGAGAATACAGCATTCTCCGAAGCTACTTTGGCCACGCCTATCCAAGACGGCTACAAGTTTGATGGCTGGTACAGCGACGAAGCATGCATGCAGGAGCTTACGGGTACGCCCAACGTTGGAGATACGTATTACGCCAAGTGGAGCAAAGACGAGATCGACAGCATCTACGGCACTGGCAAGAACGTGGACCTCGGCATCATCGCGGAAGGCGGAAGCACCAGCGCGACTGTCGGCTTCACCGGCACGATTGCACTTGATCGTGCGGAGTCTGACCACAACTACTTTACCGCCGACATCAGCGGCATGACCGTGACCGTTGCTCCGGCCGACGGCCTGAAACCCGGCACGTACAAGGATACCATCTACGTCTATACCGAGACCGGCGCGACGCATTTCATCTATGTCACGCTGACCGTCACGGAAAAATCCGCCGACGCGGACCAGCCGCGGGGTGACCTGCCCTTCTGGCTCCCGGCGGCGATCGGGTCGAACCCGTTCTCCGATGTGGCTGGCGGCGCGTATTACAATGAGGCGGTCCGCTGGGCGGTGAAGAATGGAATTGCGTCCGGCACGGATGCGAAGCATTTCTCGCCCGACGCGGCCTGCACGCGCGGGCAGGCGGTGACCTTCCTCTGGCGCGCGGCCGGCTGCCCGGCGCCCGCGCTGGCGGAGAACCCGTTCGCGGACGTGAAGCCCACGGATTACTGCTATGACGCCGTCCTCTGGGCCGTCCAGACCGGCGTGGCGAAGGGCACGAGCCGGACCACGTTCTCCCCGGGCGCCCCCTGCACCCGCGGCCAGATCGTGACCTTCCTCTACCGTGCGGCAGGCTCGCCCTCCGGCTACGCGAACAGCGGCTACACGGACGTCCCCGAGACCAGCTACTGCGCCGCCCCCGTCGCCTGGGCCGTCGCCCTCCGCGTCACCAGCGGAACGAGCGCAATCACCTTCTCCCCGGATGCCCTCTGCACCCGCGCCCAGATCGTGACGTTCCTGTATCGCGCGAACGCGTAAATACAAACCAGACGCCCGGCCCCATGGGAGCCGGGCGTTTTATGCCTTCCCCTCATAGGGGAAGCCGTTGGGGTGCGCAGCAAAGCCTCCCCTTCCAGGGGAGGTGGCTCGGCGGAGCCGAGACGGAGAGGTTGTGGCAAATTTGATACAACCTCTCAGTCTGCTTCGCAGACAGCTCCCCTGAGAGGAGAGCCTTTTCTTCACTCCGCCAGCGCCTGCAGGCAGGGGAGGAGGTCCTGTTCGGAGCGAGCGGTCAGGGTCGGCGAGGCGGTGGGTTCTTCGCCGGTGCGGCTGAGCCAGATGGTCTGCCAGCCGCAGGCGGAGGCCCCGGCGATGTCCTGCGAGCACGAATCGCCGACGAAGACGCACGGCCCGCCGCCCGCGGCCGCCTGCGCCAGACGGAAGATCTCCGGCGCGGGCTTCATGACGCCGCAGGCGTCGGAGATGAATACGAGCTTCGCCTCGGCCCAATGCTCCAGACCGAGGCTGCGGAGCTTGCCCTGCTGCGGGCCGACGCTGCCGTTGGTGATGACGCCGACGGCGCGGTACGCCTCCCGGCAGTAGTCCAGCGCGGCGCGGACGGCGGCGGACAGCGTGATCCGCTGCTGCTGCGCGGCATAGACGGCCTGCAGCTGCAGCGCCTGCGCCGCCGTGATGCGGATGCCGACGTCGAGCAGACCGATCTGGTGGCGGTAGATGTGCATGGCGTCCATGCTGATCTTGCCGGTGTGGGCGGCGGTAAAGACCTCGTAGCCGCGGTGCATGACGGCCTGATAGGCCTGCGCGGCTTTGTCTTCATACCGCCCGCCGAAAAACTGGCGGAACGCGGCCAGATACGGGCCGGAACGGTCATACAGGGTATCGTCGAGATCGAAAAAGACGGTTTTTTCTTTCATGGGCGTTCTCTTTTCGTTTTTCCTTTAGTATAGCGGGCGGCGGGGCGGAGCGTCAAGTGCGGTTTTGGTTGACGCGGCGCGGCGGATGGACTATACTGAAGCATAACAGCACGGCCCGCGGGCCGGAAGGAACAGGAGCGTCAACAATGGAAAGCTATCAGGAGATCGAACTGCAGGAATGCCCCATCTGCGGGGGCGCGGGACTGATGGAGGAGGAAAACGGCTGGTGCTTTTACGTGGCCTGCCTCGACTGCGGCTCGCACACGGCGGAGATCCGCTATGAGCGCCCGGCCGAGCGGCTGGACGCCGCGCAGCGCGCGGCCCATCTGTGGAACATCGGCAAGGTCCTGACCGATACCCCCAACGACTGAAAAGGGCAACACCGCACAATTCGGCAAGCAGATTCGGCGAGAGATTTTTCGTCAAGTCAAGGTTTGAAACGTGAAGGAATACTTTGTGTATTTCGAACGTTTCAAACCGCAGGATTGGCGGAAAAGATCCGCCGAAGCGCGCAGACGCAATTGCGCGGGGTTGCCCTTACTATCATCGGAACGGTTCGCCCTGCTCGTCGTAGACCTCGAGCCGCCGGATGCGGGCGAAGTCGGGCTTGCATTCGGGCAGATAGGCCTCGATGGCGTTCACCAGCAGCTGCGGATTGCAGCTGGGATTCTGCGCCGAGACGAGGACGGTCAGCTCCAGCTCCTGCCGGGACGGCTGGCGGAGGCTGCACGCGAAGATCATCGGCTGCAGATCCAGCTCCGCTTCGCCGCCGCTCTTGGTGCGCTTCTTGACCAGCACCGGGCCGCCGGAAAACAGCGCCGCGATCCGGCTCTGCGCCGTCTCGGGCACGCCGGCGTCATACTCAAGCGTGATCTCGGCTTGCAGGCGGGTCAGGTGCTTGATCTTGACCGCGCTCTCATAGGCCCGCAGCACGCGGATGCCGGCGGGCATGGTGCGGTTGAGCAGGGCCGGGAGCTTTTCAAGGTCGACTGAGCCGTCCTGGATCTCAAAGTCCAGGATCTCGCAGCAGCTCTCCGAGCCGACGGGCAGCGGCAGGGCGATGGAGACATAGGCCCGCGGGCTGAAGCCCTGCGAGTGCCAGATCATGATGTCCGCCCGCTTGAACGCGCGCTGGAAGATGCGCATGAGGTCAAGATGCGAGATATAGACCGCGTCGCCGGTCTTTTCAAACAGCAGGCGATTCATCGCACAGCCCCCTTTCGCTCAGACGCCGGGCGCCGCAGCCATTGCAGTGCGTGCGGCAGTCGGGCGTGGATTCCGAGCGCAGCGCCTTTTCGCGCTCGCGCAGCAGGAAGTTCGTGGTGACGCCGACATCGATGGTCTGCCAGGGCAGGAGCTCGTCCACGCCGTAGCCGCGGGTCGTATAGAAGTCCGGGTCGAGCCCGGCGCGGCGGAAGGCCTCGAGCCATTTTTCATAGTCAAAATACTCGTCCCAGCCGTCGAGCCTGCAGCCAATGTTGTGCGCCTCGAGCAGGGCTTTGCCCACGCGGCGGTCGCCGCGGGCCATGACGGCCTCGAGGCGGCTGAGATCCGACTCGTGATAGCGGTAGTCGACGCACTTGGCGTGCAGGTTCGCCTGCAGCAGGTGTACGCGCCGCAGGTATTCCTCCGGCGTGATCTGCGCCGCCCACTGGAACGGCGTGAAGGGCTTGGGGACAAAATAGGCCGTGGCCAGATTGATGGACAGGCCGCGCTTTTTCCCGCTCCCGTTTTCCCGCCAGACCTGCAGGATCTTATAGACCAGCTCGGCGATGCCGATGACGTCCTCGTCCGTCTCGGTCGGCAGGCCCAGCATGAAATAGAGCTTCACGCTGTTCCAGCCGCCGGAGAAGGCCGTGGCGCAGGTGGAGAGGATCTCCTCCTCGGTGACGTTTTTGTTGATGGCGTCGCGCAGACGCTGCGTCCCGGCTTCGGGCGCAAAGGTCAGGCCGCTCTTGCGCACCTTCTGGATGCGCAGCATGAGCTCGCGCGAGAAATTGTCCGCGCGGAGACTGGGCAGCGAGAGGTTGATCTTGCGCGGCTCGCAGTAGCGGAGCAGACCGTCGGCCAGCGCCTCAAGCTCGCGGTAGTCGGAGGTCGAGAGGCTGGCGAGGGTGATCTCGCTGTTGCCGGAATCCTCGAGCGATTCGATCGCCTGTCTGCACAGGGTATCCGCGGATTTGGCGCGGATCGGCCGGTAGCAGAAGCCCGCCTGACAGAACCGGCAGCCGCGGATGCAGCCGCGGAAGATCTCCAGATTCGACCGGTCGTGGACGATCTGGGTCGAGGGAACGATGGTCTTCGTGGGGAAATAGGCCCGGTCCAGATCCTGCACGATACGTTTTTTCACGCGCGCAGGCGCGCCGGGCGCGGGCGTAATGGCGGCAAGGGTGCCGTCTGGATTGTAAGTATGCGTGTAGAGCGACGGGACGTAGACGCCCTCGAGCTTCGCCGCCTCGCGCAGAAATTCCTGTTTGCTCAGACCCTGCCGCTTGGCTGCGCGGTAGCATTCGATGATCTCGCGGGTGCTCTCCTCCCCTTCGCCGATGGAGAAAAAGTCGATGAAATCGGCCAGCGGCTCCGGGTTTACCGTGCAGACGCCCCCGGCGAAGACAATGCCCTCCAGCCCCTTGCGGTCTTTGGCCAGCAGCGGCAGTCCGGAAAGCTCAAGCATGTTGAGCACGTTCGAGTAGCACATCTCGTAGCCGAGCGTGAAGGCGACAAGGTCAAAATCGCGGACAGGGTCGTGGCTCTCCAGCGCCCAGAGGGGCAGCCGGTGCGCGCGCATCTCCGCCTCCATGTCGCCCCAGGGGGCGAACACCCGCTCGCACCAGACGCCGGGCATCTCGTTCATCACGCCGTAGAGGATGCGCATGCCGATGTTCGACATGCCGATCTCATACGTATCCGGGAAGCAGAACGCCACGCGCACGTCGATGTCCTGTTTCCGCTTTACGATCTGGTTGTATTCTCCGCCCACGTAGCGCGCAGGCTTCTGCACGCGCGTGAGTATCCTGTGGATCTGATCTGTCATGGCCGTTCCTTCTCATTCGTTGCATTTCATTTTATTGTAACCGCTGCGGGCATAAAAAGCAACCGGTAACGTTCCGTTTCGCGGCCGGAACTGCCTGTCGGCGCTATTCGCCCGTGCGCTTTGCCAGCGTCAGCAGCCGGAGCGTCAGATACGCCGCCGTGCCGAGCGGCCAGAGCCCGGCGCGGCGGAAAAACGTCAGGATGATCCCCGCCAGCAGCAGCGCCGCGCAGACCGCGAAGCTGCTGCGGCGGGAGACCGCCTCGGCGCGCGCCAGCGGCAGATGCTGCGCCAAGGCGCAGCGGACCGCCCGGCCGCCGTCCAGCGGCCAGACGGGCAGCAGATTGTAGATCCCGAGCATCAGACTGTAGGCCGCGAAGGCGGGGCTCCGCATGCAGAACAGCGCCCCGCAGACCAGGTTGACCAGCGGCCCCGCCAGCGCCGCGAGCAGCTCCTGCCGGTAGCCCAGACCGGCCGCATCGATCCGCAGATCGGCAAAGCGGAGCGTCAGCCGCCGCACCCGGCCGCCGCAGGCCAGCATCATCACGACGTGCGCGAGCTCATGCACGCCCATGGCGTACAGGATCGGCAGGACCGACCCGCTCCGGTCGAGCGCGGCAAGGACGATCGCAAACATGAAAAAGCCCGGCCGGAGGTCAATTTCCGGCACCGGTCAGGATCTCAAACGAGCCGGACAGGGCCTCCTGCACCGGCTCGCCCTCCCGCAGCCGCTCCGTCAGGGCTGCGAACGCCTGCACGGTCTTCGTCTGCCGCGCGGCGCCGGAAAGCCGGGTCAGCGCGGCGTCCACCGCCGGGACGCAGGTCTTGAGCGTCAGCACCAGCATCACGAGCGCCAGCAGCAGATACACCCGGGAGATCCACGCCCCCGGCTGCCGGTCTGTTTTGCCGCAGGATTTGTCACGCGTCTGCTTCATTGCACGCACCTCCTCAGGGAACTATATGCGCCCGAGAAAATTTCATGCAAAGCCCTTGACAAACTGCCGCAAATCCCCTATAATACTCGAGCTGACGGGGTGTGGCGAAGTTTGGTATCGCGCTTGGTTCGGGACCAAGAGGCCTCGGGTTCGAATCCCGACACTCCGACCAAATCCGGCTGAAATCTTCTGATTTCAGCCGGATTTTTCTGCATATTCCGAACTTTTTTCGATGGAGAATTTTGTGACTTTTCCGTCTGACCCAAACCTGACCCAAACGGGAATTCGGAGCGGAAGCACCGGAAGATAAATTTCGCCGCCTGCCGGAGCATTTCCGGTGGGCGGCGTGCGCGTTTCTGTTCATTTCTTGTCGTTATCCGACGCTTGCCATGAAGCCGCTGATTTTCTGTGCGGCTTCTTTTTTCATGCCTGCTGTCACATGGGTGTAGACATCCAGCGAAAATTCCGCCGAGGCGTGACCGAGAATTTCCGCGACTGTTTTCGGGTCGATACCGCTTTGGATTGCCAGCGTCGAGAATGTGTGTCTGAGGTCATGGAATCTGACGTGTTCCTCAATACCAGCCTTTTCTAACAGCTTCTTGTGAATCCGCCCGACGCAGTCCGGCCCATACATCCCGCCTGTCTTGGGCGATGGGAACATATACGGACTGAACGGGTGATTCTTGCGGTCTTCGACCAGCAGTCGAATTGCTTCGTCGCTGAGATAGATTTCACGAACCGAATTTTCCGTTTTCGGTTCTGTCACGACCAGCTCTCCCTTGCCGCGCGACACAGATTTTGATACAGTCAGCGTCTTCGTCTGCAAGTTCAGGTCGCTCCACAGCAGAGCCACCAGTTCGCCGCGCCGCAAGCCGGTACTCAGTTCCAGATAGAACATCGGCAGGACGCCCCATTCCTCCGCCGCTTTCAGGTAATCCCGAATCTTCTCCGGCGGAATAATCTGCATTTTCTTCTTTTCCTTCTTCGGCAGGCGGCAGCCGTTTGCGGGATTGTACGGAATCAGCCGCTCCGTCACCGCCTGCTCCAAGCATTGCCGCAGCATCGTGTGCAGTCCGCGAATCGTCTTGTTGCTGAGGCTCAGATCGTCCATGTTTTCGTACCGCTGCACCCGACCGTGTGCTTTCGTTTCATTGTAGAATTTCTGGATTTGCAGCGTCGTGAGCGCCGTCAGCTTGATGTCCCCGATGCGCGGCACGATATGCTGGTCGATATAGTTCTTGTAATATGCCGCCGTGGATGCGCGGACGGATGGCTTTGCGTAGTTCTCGTACCAGAGCTGCGCCCACTCGCCCACCGTGTAGTCGCGTCGCTTCGTGATGTCGATCTTTTCGAGTTCTTCCATCGCCTTTTGCAGCTTCTCTTTGCATTCGCGCTGCGTCCGCGCGAGGACGCTCTTTGCGATTGGCTTCCCCGTCTCCGGGTCAACGCCCGCCGTGTAGCGCCCCTCCCAGCGTCCGTCCTTCCGCTTGCGGATGTTGCCTTCCCCGTTTGCCCGTTTTTTCGCCATCTGGGTTCCCCTTTCCGTTTTGGTAACACAAACAACTACCACAGAAAAGCAATAAAGTCTAGCAAATTTTTGAAAATTTCGGACATTTTTCAGAGATTTGTATTTCAGGAAAAAAGCCCATTCTTTGTTTACTGCGGCGCAGTTTTTGCGCCGCTAAATCCCCCAGAAGTAGCTCTGACTGCGCTCTTAGAAATAGTTATGTAAACTCATATCCTCATTTGTATTACACGCCCAAGACATTCAGAATTTACAGACTTTGTTCATAGCCCTGCGTCTGCTCATGGTCATCCTGCTTATGTCCCATTGCCAGCCGTTTTTGGATGAGCTTTTTGCGTCGCTTGGAGTCCACGCGGATACCCATTGGATTGCTGGGCGGCGCAGCGTTCTCGCGGAAGATTTGCACCATCTGATGGAACAATTTGATAGTTGAATTCAGCAGATACTCGGATGGAAGCCGCACAGAATGAGAGGTTGGGGACGAAGTATTTTCATCTGCAAGCGTCGGATTTGTAGAAGCGTCTCTAGAAGTTTCTTCCGCAGACGGTTCTTCACCCTGTGAAGATTCCTGCTCCATCTGCTGCCGCAGACGCTCCGCTTCCTGAATGATGGCATTCTTGATGGCGCGGAACTCTTTTTGCTGGGATAGCGGATTGTGCTGCCTGGGCTTGCTTTTGTAATAACCATCCAGCGTATCGCGCAGGTCATTCCAAACGGCATAATACTCAGCAACCTCCGGCAGCTTTTCAAGTTCGTCCACGATGGAATCCACCATATCCTTGAGTGGCTTTTTGAGATATCCATACTGCTTTTTGCCGCTAACTGTACGCAGTTCCAGCGCAAGCTCCAGCAGCTTTTTCTGAATCGACTCCGGCGGATTTTCAACAGATTCTAACTGGTCAATGATTCTGCGCATTGCTGCTCTTGCAGCTTCGATCACATCTTTATAGGCAATATCTTTCTGAACATAGACCTCTTTTAATTCGTCCGCGTAGATCATGTTCGTCAAAACGGACTGCAAATGCAGCAGCTTGTCTTTGCGCAAAAATCCGCATTTTGGATCGTCCGACCAGGGCATCATGTGGATATGCGGGTGATCGACCTCGTCATGAAACGCGGCATACCAGCGAAGCTGCGACGGCGGAATCTGCATGGTTTCCGCAAAATCCGCCTGTTTGGAGCGTAGCAGCGCCCGCCAGCTTGCGGCGTTATCGTAGCCAAGCCGCGCGGCATCCTCGCGACGCAGCGAGTAAATAATCGTCCAGACGTTGCCCTCATGCGCTTTCAACTCGCCCAACGTCTTTTCCAGATCAACAGCATCTTCGGCTCCAAACAAGCCGTGTTCGCCGTGCTTTTCCGCGCGAGACCGTGTGGCAATATAGCGCATATAAATGCTGTCTGCGTTCTTGTCCAGAAACTCCACGCCGTCGCGGGTGGCGATATAATTCATATAACGACCGGCACGTTTTGGATTCAGAAAGCCTGCTTTCTGAATCAGCTTTGACATTTTCACACGCCCCTTTCACTCAACAGCGCATCTTCAAAATCAATTCTCCCGTTCGTTCTTTTGACTTCATCCATACTGAGTCCGCGCATTTTCTGATAGCTCCGGGCGTCAATGTCCGTGTCCGAAGCAAGGATATGGTTGTTGACATTCTGCTCAACTGCCAGCTTGAAAAGCTGCCGTCCAATGCGCTCTGCAAATCGATCCAGCGTTCCAGATAAGATTTGCTGCAAGACTTTTGGAAGGTAACGATCTGCTTTTTCGGCGTATAAGAAGCCGGTATAAAATAAGATTGCCTTTTCAATGTACTCGCTGCGGCTCTGGCATTGATCGTCCGCATAACAGTCATCGACGAGCTGCTTACACTCCGGCGTGATCCAGAGTGCAAATTTTTCTTTTCCTTTTACCATTTTTCTGTATTCACCTCGTGTTTTTCGTTGGAACCCCTCTGTTTCCCTTGAAACGGCGGGCTTTTTTCATTCCGCAACGCCCTCCGGCTGTTTTTCGCTGTGTTTGGAACGCCCTCGTAAATCCCCGAAACTGCCCGCACCGCGGGCAGATGTGACCGCCGCGGGGCGCGCACGACCCCGCGGCTTTGTCCTGCTTCGCCGCTTGCGGCTTCTCCCTCTGCTGAAACCCGCCCGGAGGCGTTCTTCTTCTGCGCTTGGCATTCCCGCAACGCTCCCGCACGTCGGCGCAACGTCTGGTTTTCTGCTGCTGGATGGGTACGAGCTCGGCTGCGCCGTGAAAACCGCACAAACTGCCGTCACGGGCGCGACGGGCTTGGATTGGCGTTTTAGCTGTACCCTCAGCCTGTGTTTTCAATGAAATCGGCATATTTTCGCCTTGCCGCGTCCTCGGTAAGCTTCTGCATTTGCCGGTCATAGTCCTGTTGGAGCGCGAATTGAATTGGTCGGATTGTGAATAGCAGATTGCCATTTCGCTTGCGACCATCCTTCGTTGTAACTTGCGTCGGCTCTGTGACGAGCAGGTCGCGTTCTTCGAGTGAGCAGATATGCTTACGAATCGTGTTCGGACTCAACCCAACCGCATCACTGATTTTTCGATAGCTTGGCCAGCATTGGAACGTCTGGCGATCCTCGCAGAACAGCAGGTAGGCGTAGATCGCGATTTCCGCTGCGCTCAGACCCAGCGAGAAAATCTCCTTCGGCAGTGGGAAGTAGTCCTTGACCGAATCGCGTGTCGGCCAGAGACTGCGCTTCACTCTGC
>ERZ506957.546-NODE-546-length-15665-cov-3.604869_pt1 | contig 15665 bp, 28 predicted proteins | sample MGYA00512894_ERZ506957 | MGnify/ENA metagenome assembly ERZ506957
CATGGTCCGTCATCGTCATCATTGATAGCGCTTAGACAGGCGGTTCCTTTTTTGTCTTCAAAGACTGTTAGGGGATTTATATCGGTAACAACGCACCTTGTGCCTTTCGGAAATGCGCAATCGTGGCTTGCTCTTACAAGGTCGCCTATTCTTAGGTCTTCTGGTTTAATCATTTTCCTGTGTGTTCTTTTGTAAATACTACTCTTTTATCTTCTTTGTCATAAGGGCAATTAAACATCTGATGGCAAAGACCGCAGCTTATAATGTGACGTACGTCACATTTTATTCTTGATTTGTAGCTCATTTCTTTCTTCTTTTATTTGAGTTTTGAAGTGCCTGACCATAATCCTTTGGAGAGGTTGCTGCGTTTGAAATAACCCTACATACTGATGGCAAATAATAAAGCTGGTTTACAAATCTCATTTCTCACCTCCTTTCGGCAGCAAGTCCTCTATGTAACACCATTCTATCACGCCCCACCATTTGCAGTTTTTATCGTAATCCATAGGGTTGTACACAACGCCAACATGATAATGCTTTGAACTATTCGATTCTGCCAAGAAAATGAAAGCCTTTCCCTTTTCGGGCATTTCGCTTGCCTCGTGCCAAAGAGTTTTCTTAAACCATTCAACACCTGCGGCGAAAGCATTTCTTGCGGCGAAGTTCGCAACTGCATCCAATGCAGGGTTGTGCGTCAACGTTGCTGCCTTTCGTATATCTTTTTCGTCAATCATATTGTTATCTATATTTGTTGATAATGTTGTAAATCGCTTGCACATCTTCGTCGGTAACTTTATGACTAAAACTACCCATGCCCAAAAGTACGCTTGCCTCCGTTAGCATTTTTTCTCGGAGTTTACATCTGTTGAACTCGGCAATTTCGTCTTCTGTCACAATTGAACAATTAACACAACTGCCATTAAAGCACCGACCATCAGATTTGCGGAATTTGACATTCCTGCTATCTTTGAATTGTCTTGGCGTTACTTCTGTAACGGTTGCTAAATGCAAAAAGCTCCCCCAACGTGAGTAATACTTAATTTTATCGCCTACTTTAACATTTGAAAAATCAGCCATTGTAAGTCGTTTTAAAGTTATCGTAAATCTCCAAGTCGTTCCACCATTCTTCTCTGCCGAGTTCTACGTATTTGTTTTCGGGCATCTTGTGCTTTGCAACTGCCTTTATCCACCCGTTTGGAACAAACGCATTGAACGATTGCAAGCCGCTGCTTTTCTTCGTCTTGCCGACTACCTTGCCGTCTATGTAGAGGTAAAGCGGATGGTATTCACCTTCAAAGCGGTAGCAGAGAGCTTGGAGCTGCTTGTGCTCTATCTCGCTGTTAAATGTCACCTTGTAGCGGTTTCCTCTGTGCAAAGCAGCGAGCGCGTGCATGAAGTCCTCGTAGCCAAAGTGCGTGTTCTTCTTGCCGTTCAGTTCGTAGAAGTATCGCTCAAAGATGTCGCGTCGCATATAGAACCAGAAGTAGTCCATATCGTCGTCTGACATCTGCGGAATTGACTTATACACAATCTCCTGCCAAACGTGCTGTCGGAGGTGAGAACCACTTGCGAAGCCCTCAACTGCATAAAGGAAGTCGCGTCTATTTAAAGAAAGATTTATCATACTTAGAATTTTTCTCTTATTTTCTGATATTGCTTGGCAAATGTCTTTTCCGTTACCCATGCGCTGTATCGTGTGCGGAAGTAACGCTTGGGCTTGCCTGAAACAAGCCCTGTTGCGTCACGAGGAGTATGCACGCTCATGTATATCTTTGGCACGATGTCCGTTGACACATACGATGTGATATACTCGTCTTCGAAAGCGATATGTTCTGTCTCGCGGAAATTGACATTTGCAAGCGAGAAGTCTTTTGCCATGTTAGCATTATTTGGGATTGTTTGTTGTGCCTAACAGATGTTGATTGCCCTCATAAGGGATGCAATACTTGTAGACACTTGATAAACAGACGTAAGGGCATTGCTTATTGAATGTGTTGTAGTGAGAGAAGAGTTCACAACGCCATACGCTATCTTCGTTGCATCTCACTAACACCTTGTCGAACGGCTTGAACGAACACTTATGCTTGAAAACCTCCTTAACAGGCTCTACATGCAACGTTTCAGGGTTATACTGACCGCCATAGTATTTCTCTGCTGCTGCGATAAACACAGCTCGCTCCTCGTCGGTAGCTTTGGTAAAAAGCAATGTGGAACAAATATCTTCTTTGCCCCAAGTATCGCTTATCTTGTAGTAGTCAATGGTCGTGTTAAACTTCGTATAATCGTCATTCGCCCAACCGTCAAAGACCACCGCTGTTCCTAAATCACTATCGACCAGTACGTCGCCACGCTTGAAGAACTTGCTCCAGCAACGCATTTTGGCAGAAGGAAAGAGCGAACACTCCGCGTCTTCAAAACCATCAACATAATATCCGTTTTTTGTAAAACCTACCAAAGTATCCGCAGAGGTTAAAAGAATAATCGGGTATGTTTTCCGGTCAGAGGTACAAACCTCATCGAGAATACATTTGCCAAACAGCGGCGAATACAGCTTTGTGCCTTTTGGCATATTGCGGAGTATCTCCGCAATGTTAATCTTTTTCTCCATCTTCTTGCTCCGTTTCTTTTGATTCGTATTTAAGTTTGTAGACTTCAATTATTGCCTGCTGTAAGCCTATAAGTTTCAGTGCCTCTTGGTAGTCCGCCTTCAACTTGTTGTATATCGAATTTCTACCAGTGATGTACCACATACCACAAACGCAGGCAAAACTAAGGATAAATAATGCTATTCCCATGTTATTCGACCTTAAACTTGTTTATGTTGTAAATAGTTGTTACTATTGGCATAAGAGTTAAGCCACCAAGATAAGCGTCGCTGTTAGGATTGTCCTTGAAGTCGTACGATATTGTACCACCGAAGCGCATCATCGTGACCTCAATCTCTTTGCCTTTGTATTGCTGTTGAGTCTTGCAACGCCGTCTTTAAGGCGATCGAAAAACATTTCGGGAGTAAAGTCCTCACCGAAACCAAACTCGGCGTTTTTGAAGAACTTCAAGCTGTTTGCAAGAGCCTTCGTCTTTTTGTTATGAACGCTACATCTCGGGCATTCGCAGTAAAATCTTTCTTCTGTCATATTATTGTATTATTAGTTTCTTAGGATGTGCGCCTTCACCACCTTGTGAACCAGGTGTGGCTGCGCCTTATTAAACTCCTCTACAAACCAGCGTTCGTATTCATCTTGAAAGCGTGGTCTGCGGAGTTTTCCAATCGGGGGGGGCAAGATGTCTGCGACAATCTTCTTCCCATTGTCTAATGTCAGTACGGCTTTCATAACTTACCGGTTTTAAACCCTAACTCCTTTGCTATTGCAAGGAAGTCGGAGAGCTTGTCGGGCGAGACGCTGGTCTGCTTGCCTTGCGAACAGACAACTCCATCTTCAACCTTGAAGTAGATATTGCCATCCATGTTGATGTAGTAAATCTCACTTTCCATATTACTTCACCTCCATATTGATTAAGTCGTCAAAATCTTCTTCCGTCTTGCAGTCGTAGCAGTAAGTCAGCGTACCGTCAGCATCCTTTGTAAGCATCATTATGCTGTTCGTATCGTTCAGCAAGTCAAGCAGCATATCTGCTCGGGAGAAATAATTTACGTTGTCGTTGATTCTAAGCCAATGTGCGCCAAGGAGAAAGCTTGTTGTGCGGAAAACCTCTTGTTTGCTTGTATCCTCGTCAAAAAAGATATGCACGCCCTGGCGTCCTCTTATGATAGCCCACGCCTCGCGCAGCCTACCGACAAATGTCTTGATTGTTTTCTTCATATCTGTTGTTGTTAGTTCAAATGCGTGGTGGTAAAATTTTCCTTTTCCTCACACGTCCACGCCAGTGCCCGTTGTTAACGTTGTACGGAGGTTGCAACTTGGCAATCCTGATTACGCTCCCGTGTACTTTGGGATTAGTTTCTTTATCTCTTCTTTCGTGTACAGCTTCGGTACGTCATGTTCCTTGACATACTTCCATCTGTTCCACCAGTGTTTCTTGTACTGGACGAGATGCCGAATCATGTCGGGTTCATCATCAAAAGGTGCCGGGATGGCTACCGTTGTAATTTTTACTTTTACCATTTCCATGTTTCTTCAGATTTCTTTGATATGCCCTACGTTCAGCTCGCGTCATGCCGTCCTTTTTGATTTCGTAGGCTTCTTTATCCATTGCTTCCATAGATTAAAGCTCGTTATATTTGTTGTGTTTTGCGGAGCTTCCGTGAAGAAACCCGATTGTGTAGCCGATTGAGCCTACCACAAAGGCGACGTAGGCTACGAGTAATATTATTCCGGTTGTTGTTGTCATTGTCATTTTGTTTTATTGCACCACAAGTCGATTTCGATGTATGCTCCTGCCCATATCGCTTCCTCAACTGTTGCGTCAGGATGCTCGCTTAGCCATTTCTGTATTTCGTCTTTCAGTGCCATTTGTTGATGTTTTAGGAGTCCATTCAATTCCGAGCTTTGCAAGCGTGCCGTCCTCGTAGGCGCGGTATGCTATCCTTGCCTGGATGCAGTTCGGGTTTCTGTCCGCAGCCTTGGTAGCTGCGAGGAGGTTGTTACGTTGCTGTTCAGCGCGTGTGAACTCTATTTCCTCTCTGTGTCGTTGCGCTTCCATGTGTTCGCTTGCCAAATCGGGTTCAGTAACCGTCACGACCTGCGGCTTCTGTTCATTTGAAGTAGCAACACCGCTCTCTACGAGCCGTGAGAAGTTCTCGGGTTTCAGTAGCCAGTTGAAATCAGCAACCCATTTTGACGGGTTTTTGCCATTGAGATAAGGGTCTGCGAGAGCCTTGTCAAGCACCTTCTGTAATGCCTTGTTGTCATTGTTGTATTCCGCAAGTCGCTCCTCGATCAGCTTCTTGCGGTATGGGGTGATGTTGAGCACCTTCGCCATTGAGGACTTCGTTTCGTCCACACGGCGGTTCCAGTAGGCGACGAGCTTTTCGTAGTCTACCGTTGCGGTCTTTTCCTGCAATACAGGACTTGCCACACCTTTGGGTGTGCTTGTCTTGTGTGCGCTTTTGCTTTTGTTACGCTTCGCCCAACGCTTGCGTGCGTTCTCTTTGTTGCGCTCGCAGCGTCTTTTGTATGAGTCGCGTTCCGCGTTCACGTCCGCCTTCAGAAAGGCGAACGCGACACGAACAGCTTGGTCGGCATCCTCGGACAACATCGTGCCGTCGGAAGCGTAAGCGAATACGGCCCTCATAAGCTCGCCGAGTTGCATATCGGTCAGCTCCTTAAAGGCTTCCATGTTTGATAAATCGAGGGAAATTCTGTTTTTCATAACAATGACTTTTTATTTGGTTTGTAGGGCAGGGAACGACCCTACCCTACTATGACAGCATTTAGGTTGGCTTGCGCCCACAGAACGTACTTGCGAACGTTAAAAGGGCAGTTGGTCAGTTCCTGCTGACGGTGCGGGCTGTGCTCCTAATGCAGGCTGCTGCGGAAACAGGGCACCAGGCTGCGGTGTCGGAGGTAGTGTTTGCTGGACGGCTGGCTGCTGTGCCGAAGCATGGTTCACGACGTTCCATGCTCTGACTTGGTTGTACCATCGTCCGTTGTATTCGTGAGCGTCGATGTCGATTGACACCGTAACTATATCGCCCACTTTGAGATTATACTGCTCGACACGCTCTGCACCGAACACGTCAAAGGCGATGTTCTTCGGTGTCTGCTCGTTGGTCTGCAACACATAGGTGTTGACCTGCCACGGCTTGCCGGTTGACTGCGACGTGCCGCTCTTTGGCGGCAGAGCCGCTATGATTTTTCCTACTACGTCCATGATAATTTTTAGGATTTTGACTTGTTGATAACTTCTTCCACGAAAGCGTTCGCGAGCTTCACGCGCTCTTCAAGCAGCGCGATGTCCTCGTCGTTGCGTGGAATGTTTACGATGTGCATAGGGTTCAGGAGCCACGGCGAATAGGAAACAAAGTCCGTTTCCGTCGCGCCGGTGCAAGCCATCTCTGCCATTGTCTGCCAGTAGTATTCGGGCTTGACTTCTTTCAGTGATGCGCCGTCGTGTATCTTATCCACATACATCATGTGTGTTGCGATGTTCGGGCACTTAATCTCCAGGCACTTCAAGTCCGCGCCTCTTACGATGCCGTCGGGCGAGGCTGCGAAGTGCGGTATGGTATCGTGCTTGCAGGATGCGACCTCGAACACCTCGACATCGTTATTGAGCTTGATGTATGTCTCTCGGGCGTACTGCTCCTGCTCGATGCCGAACTGCATAGCCTTGGAGGTGAAGTTCGTCTGGTGGAGATAATCCTCAAACACATCATCGTCGTTGAGGAAGTCGGGGTTAAACATGCGTTCGGCGGCCACCTTGTACATATAACTCTTTGCCGTTTCGGACCACACCTCATCCTTCTTGCGACCTGACTTCATAAGATTGTGGACTTCGGAACCTGTGAAATTTCCGAAGCGACTGCGGTACCAGGCGATTTCACGTTGATTACTTTCTGTACTTATCATATCTTAGAAGTATTTGTTCTGAAACTTGCGTCTCAAATAATTAGCAACATCTTCTGGAGTTCTAAGAAAGCCTTCATTGACGAGCATTGCAACCTGTTTCTCAAGTTCAAAATACTCTTTCTGCTTTTCCTCTGTACCATACTCGTTGCGGAGCTGATGTTCGTGATGCCCTGCGACTATATAATTAATCCCCTTGCCAAGAATGGGCATGTAACGTTTCATCTGATGCGGTGTACAGATTTTGCTCATGGCAGAAGATAGCTGTTTATAAGCGTCGCCTGCCTCATTGCGATATGTAAGCATTTGGTCTGAAACGAATTTTAAGACCTTGACTTTGAAGTGTGGATTTAACCACATGGCAAAATCTATAAACAATAACGGATGCCCCCAAGTTCCACCACCACGATCGAGACGAGCCTTTGATTTTACATAGGGGGATTTGTCCCCATGTAGATTTTCCTCGTCTGCAAGAGCTTTTACAAACTCCTGGGTTGCTTTATTTTCAAAATAGTCTTTTAACTCTTTCTTGGTTCCCATCTTTAGGTTCCAGTTGTTAAGCAACCCTGTAAGACAGAAATATCCGTCTTTCGTCCGCTGCTCAACGGTAAAGTCGGCAAGCGGACGTTTCATTATTTGGTTCGTAATCATGCCTTAGCCTCCTTCTTTGCAGCGTTGGCTACTGCGGTTTCGGCTGCTTTGGCTGCGATGTTCTCCTTCTTCTCGCTTTCGAGGTTGTCAATGTATTCGGGTGCAAATGCGTCGATGTCGAGGTCCTGGATGTCTGACGAGTTTACGTTTACCACGGCCTGATCGAAAGTGACGGCGTTCTGCATCTCGATTGACTTCGGAGCATACTTCAAGATAGACTTGAGAACAGTCTTTTGCGCCATAGCGTCGAAGTCGGACTTCCACGGAGATGTATATCCCGAGCGATAAGCCTGCGAGAACTTGGTAGCGTGCGCCTTTACACGTTCGACATCCCAATATGCAACCTTTGTAAATCCGTTCAGAAGTTCGAACTTTGCCATGTAGCCGACGATTTTGTCGGACTTTCGCTGTTTCTTGTCGAATACATAATCCTCGTCGAACTCGTCGCCCGAGATGTATTCACCTTCGTGTACCGGCGCAGCAAGGATTTTCTTAAATTGTCCGCTACGCTGGCAGAGCTGAAGTAAGCCGAGGTAGCCAACCTGGAACTGCGCCTTACTGCCGTAAGGAATGATATAGCACTGTCCCAATGTAGGGATAACCTGGAGCTGCATGGTTGCTGCCACCATTGCTGCGCCTATAATGCTCATCGGTTCTGCCTTGCGAAGCTGAGGGTTTCCGTTAGCTACACTGATGACCGAACTCATAAAGCTGTTTGCCATCTGCGGACTGCTCCAAACCTCATTCAGTTTGCCTACGACCGCAGGTGAGTGCATCAACTCGCCAAGAGTGGCGTTTTTCTGCTGCACCGTTACTTGTGTATTATCCATTTGTTATGCTGTTTTTAAAATCATGTTACTTCTCGAACACATCGAGTATCTTTGTTTCTACGAGGCGGTTGATTTCGTAGTCAATCGCCGTATTGAAGAACGCATCTACGACATATCTGCGTGCCGTTTCGATATTCTTTGCCTGAACGAGGTAGTTGACGTTGTTCTTCTTCTCCTTGCCGGTGCGCTCGTCAAGCGTAATTATTGCGACGGTTGCACGGAAGAACTTGTCATCGTCTTCATCTTCGGAGAAGAACACCTCTCTGTACGGAGCGATTGCGATTTTCTTCACATCGAACTCGCCCGAGCAATACGGTTCCATCTCCTCTGTAATTCTCTGCTCCGCTTCCGCGAAGCTCAATGCGTCCACGGCGTATGCTTCCGTAGCGATATTGTTTTCGTCACCCTTTGAACGCTCGTAGCGTACCGTGGTTTCGTACCACACTGCTGTTCTTGATCTCATTGCCTTATGATGTTTTTGGAAAATTAGTTACTGATACTTGAAGAAGATAAACCCGAACGCATTTTCATGTATTCGGTTGATACCGAGGTTCCTGTCAATAGCAAGGCAGTATTTCACCAGGTCACACGCTTTCGTGTGCGGCATCTTGATGAACGTCTTGTGCTTCTCTCGGAGTTCCTTAATCTTCTGTATGTGCAGCTCTGCTCGTGTACGAGACTCTGCACTTGCGCCCGGCTCTCGTTCTCGGATGCGCTCATATACCTCGCTTATGTTCATTCCGTATGTTTTTTATTCGTGCCGCCATTCCCAATGGCAGCAGCAATAGTTTGACTTCGGGTCTCGCTTCGGGTCTTTGCACATCTCGGGCCAGTGCCCCCACATGCAATCGTGACATCCTTTTGTTCTACCCATGAGCTACATCTCCTTTTTCGTGTTATTGTCGTCACAGTCAACGAGGTACTCAACCGCAGCCTGGGTGACTGCTGCGAATACGACGAGCAAAAGAACTATGATGACCGATGAAAATATAATTCCCATAATAATTTCAGTCGTTTTAAAAAATAGAGGGATTGCAGGGATTTCAACCCTGCTCGGTGTGTTTTGCTCCCAGAGGCTCGGTACATGACAGGCTTGAATTGTTACAAACATAGATGAAAAGAACCCGTCACTCCTTGCTTGCAGCGTTCATGGCTTACAGGTGCCCATGACGCAATCCCAACTTGTTACAGAACAAGTTTAATCAAAAATCAAAAAAGTTTTCAAAACGGCAGGATTCGCACCTGCAAGCCGTCCTTGTCGGCTTGGTTTTAATGGTTAATATATGAAGAACTAATTTCGCACTTGCTCAAACGTCAGTCCGCAGGATTTCATGTAGTAGTCTTCCTTGCCGGAACGTTTCGTCTGTTCGTCGTAATAGAGCGTGAACCTGCCACCTACCTCAATGTCGCGGAAGTAGTTGCGCATATTCACCAGATACCATATCGCCTTGTACGCCTTGGTGGGTCGCATCGCAATGCGCAATTTTGTCTTCTGAGGCATCCCCGACATTACACGAAACCGCTCCATCATCCATGTGCGCTTTTTCGTTTCCATGCTCTTTCGTTTGGCCTCGGGATTTGTCTTGATTGTGTTTGCAATACAACCCCGTGCCTTTTTGAGTATTCGGGCTTTCGTCTCGTCCGTCTGCTGTAGGTTCAGTTTTTTAACCCAATACCAGACGCTGCCGCTGCAAACGCCGTGTCTTGCGGCTATCTCCCCGGCAGAAGAATACGGGTATTCCCGAATTGTTATTTCTTTCAGCCATCCTTTGTGACTGTAGATGTTCGTTTGCTTCACGTTCGTTTCTTTTTAGTTAAAAAAATAATGTGTGCTATCCTCACGAACAGCACACACAACTACTCTTTGAATAATATTCACTAACCAATATTAAAAAAGAATTAGAAAGCAGGAGGAGAGACTGGAATCGAACCAGTATCATAGTCCCGGAACTCGTATTAAGTTCCGAGGACTTCGCCTTACCAATCGCGCACTCTCCTCTTTGATTATATAATATGACAAACACTGAAAAGTCTCTGTCTGTTGTTTTTCGCACCTTTATAGACCTTTTGCGGTGCGACCGTCTTGCACGACGAGCGTGCAGCCTACTGCATTCCCTTTTGCTTTGCCTGTGCCAACAATTCAGAGTTCGGCATGGTTCATTCTATCCGCTTGCACGGCTTTTGCTACCTCAGGAGACGCTTTAGCAGGTCTTTCGTTACTCAGCATCCTCGGGCGGCGGTCTTGGATTGTTGGTCTCGCGCCGTCCTATATGCTTTTCTTCTGTGTGTCAATAATTCAAAGAACGTCTTTATTTTGTGGTCGGAAGCGGTGCGACCCGCAAGAACTTTCCGAGGCTCGGGCATTAGAAACTTATTCAGCAAATGGCATCATCCAGAATATTTAAAGCTTAAAAACAGACAACTGTGCCCTATCCGTAGTTCTCAGCACTTCCAATCGTGCGTTCCGACCTTGTTAAACCCGCTTGTCTTCGCAGATTTGCGAGGAATTTCATCAAATAATAACTTAAATCAACTGCAAACTGTTTTCCACCAAAAACAATAACAACAAATACAAGTCGCGGAGGCGGTTACGACACCTGCATCTTGTGGGGCTAACTGCTTATTTAACTTATGACTGACTAATTATGAGCGACTCTATCTATTAACCCTATGAAAGAAATCCGACCCACACGTGCTTACCTTTGCACCACTCCGCGTTGTTTTTAAAAGCCTGCGACCACCTCGCGACGACCGCAGGTTTGTTTCACGCCAGAAACAACACATTTTCTTTATTATGAGTAAAATTTATTTAACCTAATGGAATTATACAACTATAATAGGTGTAGAAAACCGTCATCACGACGAAGCGATTAAAATATCGCCTAAACAAAAGTCTTTAAAAACATTATGAATGTACTATTAACTCTAACATACTCTATTTTTCTCAATGAGCTTGTCAATGTCGCGCTTGCGGTAGAATACCGTTGTGCCGACCTTGAAGAACGAGATACGTCCGCTTGAACGGAGGTTTTTGAAGAAGTCCATGCCCACGCCGAGGTACGCTTGCGCCTCCTTGTTCGAGAGCCATATTTTCTCAACCTGTGTTACTGTCGCCTGTTTCATAATATTGCTTTTTTGTTTGGTTTATGTTGTGACGGCAGTACCGTCCGTTACCAGCGTCTGACGTATCCGAGTTCGTGTGCTCGTTTGCGTATGAGGTTCTGAATGTCCGAGTCGCGTTCCCATTGCAGGGCGCGTCGGACTGTTGCGACCCCTACTCCGCAGTCCTTTGCCAACAGAATTTGGCATCCCTGCCGAAGTTTTATTGTTTTTCTCTTTGCCATCTCGACTATAATTGCTATATTTGCATATTAAACATATATTGAGCGTTTTGCGAGCTGATTGGATTTGTTTCGCTGCGCTCTGTCAACGATTGCAAAGGTAGTAACAATTATCAAAATAACAATGTTTTTCTGATAAAATTGTTGTCACCTTAACATCGTTTAACTTCGTGTATTATCACCTTAACAATAAACGCCCTAAAATTAACAATTATGCAGCCAAAGAACAATACAAGCGCAATCGAAAGGGTTGATGCCCTTATCGCGCACATCGGAATTTCGCAAGCCGCATTTGCAAGAAGATGCGGTGTTGAGCCTTCAAACCTTAACAAGCGTCTGTCGGGCGAAGTTAAGTTTACGGATAATTACTTTGCAAAGATTGCCCACGCCTTCAACGTAAACTTCGAGTGGCTGCGCAACGGCATCGGCGAGATGTTCGCCGAAGAAAAAGCAATCGGCAAGGCGCAGTTCGCCGCCTTCAACCAGATGCTTGACGCAAATTCAAGCCCTGTGTCGCAAAATGTCATCAGCGGTGATAACTATCAAGGCACGCAGACGATAAACGCTGTAGAGGGCAAAATAACGGCATTAGAGCAAAAGATAGAAGCATTGACACAACTGCTTGCGGAAAAAGACAAGCTGATAGCAAGTCAGCAGGCGTGGCTTGCCGACAAGGACAAACTAATAACCAGGCAGGAGGCGGAAATAGCCGAACTTCGGGAACGCCTCAAGAAGAACTGACCCGTGGGACTCGCCCCACAAAGAGTCCCACATACCGCCCCACACGACACCCTAAAACACCCCAAACCACCACTTTGGGGTTTGGGGCAACAAAAAAAGGAGGCTCAAAAAGAACCTCCTTACTATACTAAAACCACTGATTTTCAGCACTTTATAATCAAGAGCGGCAAGCGGGGTTCGAACCCGTGACCTCTGGCTTGGGAAACTTTCTCGTAGCACCGCAAGTCGTTGAAGATTAGCATTTTACAGACTTGGGAATTATAGAGTCCCACAAACAGGCCCATTTCAACCGAAAATCTTGTTGCTTTTGTCGGGTTTTATGGGTATATTTGCAAAAACCGAAACAAAAAATACCAAAACTATGAAGTATTATATCGCAGCTAAAGAGAGCAAGAGGGGTAAGGACGGACGAATTGCGGTGAAGATTTTGTTCCGCAGCGACGGTAAGGAGTTCGTTGTGTCAACAGGTATCTACGTGTTGACTGCGTTCTCGGGTCTTTCGATGTCGCCCAAAGAAACGAACTACAGGGCGAAGCTCAGAAGATTGACGAGCATCATTGACGATGTGGAGGCGTATCTGCTGAACAATGCCGGCACCGACCTCGCAAAGATGAAGAGAGAGCTGACAACCCTTGTGTCGGGCGAGGCGCATGAGGAGAAAGCGACGTGTCTTGCGGACTACATCGAAAGGTTCGCCGACACAAAGAGTCGTAAAGGAACGGCAGACCTCTACCGAATGTCGGCACGGAAGGTGCGCGAGTATGACGGCAAGGCGGTGTTCGGCAGCGTAGACAAAGCATGGCTCGACGGCTTCTACGGCTTCATGGGCGAAGCGAGCGTGAACTACAAGGCTATCATGCTGCGCAACATACGCACGGTATTCAACTGGGCGATAGACAACGAGCTGACAACAAACTACCCATTCAGGCGGTACAAGATAAAGCAGGAGAAGGTTGCTATCAACAACATCAGCGTTGAGCAGCTGAGGAAGATAAGGGATTGCGAGGTCGAGGAATGGCAGCGCATATACCGCGACTTGTTCTTGCTGACGTTCTACCTTTGCGGCATCAACCCAATAGACCTGCTTACGCTCAAGCCGTCCAACGTACACAACGGACGTATCAGGTACAAGAGGGCGAAGACAGGACACTTGTATGACATCCCGATACCTCCCGAGGCGATGGAAATAATCAGACGCTACAAGGGCAAGGGTTGGCTTCTGTGCCCTCTTGACGTTTATACAAACTACCGCGACTTCTGCCATCACTGGAACGACGCGCTCAAGAAAATCGGGCGCAAGGAGATTGTTCCCGACAAGGTCGGCAGGCTGCGCAAGGTCGTTTGGCATTCCATTGCGGAGGGTATGACGGTGTACACCGCTCGTTACACATTCGCTTCGATCGGCGCAGAACTTGAGATACCTCGCGAGACTATTGCCCTTTGCCTCGGGCACTCCTGGGCAGACGTGACCGACCACTACATCGCCTACGGCACGAAACGAATTGATGATGCCGTTCGCAAGATTATTGATTACGTCAACAGCGACAAGGCGTAGCCTCTCAACGACCATTCCAACACCCAAAAATCGCTCTCTCTTTGAAAGAGAAAAATTATATATTATGTGTATAGGATATATGAATACGTTAGTATGAATATATACTATATATATAATATATAATAGATGCGATTGCATGCGGTCGCATAAAGTTGGTTAAACACATTGATAATCAAGCGTTTACAACGATAAAAATTACATATAAAATACCATGTTTTATGCGACTTATGCGATCGCATAATTTGGCATATTTTCGGTGGTTTTTGGAGCATAAAAAATCCCGCCTGCACATCGCTGTACAAACGGGATTTCATGCTTATTCAGGCAATATAAAATGCGTGTTATGCGACCGCATGAGTTACCAGTCGTTGTCCGTTTTGTTGGTACTATCTATTCCTAACAAGGTTTTATAGATGCTGTTTATTCTTTGTTCTGCATAAGGCTTCCAAATGGTACGATTTTCTTTTAATCTTCCCTTTTTATCAAAGAAGTCAGATAGTATCTTCTCTGCGGTTTTAGTACGGTTAATAGTTTCCGATTGTCCTGTTTGCATCCCGAATGAAGGAGCATTTACTTTAACTCGTCCGTCTTTTATTTCTATCAAAAGGTTGTATGTTCCTTCGTAAAAGAACTTGAGACCAAGGTATGACTTCTGATAAAGAATATCATCAGCAAAAGCATGAATGGCTACTGATGTGTTCTCTACAGCACTCATCACTCTTTGAGGAGAGTAGTACACCTTTGCAACATTGGAGCAAATTAAAGAATATATCTCATTTGCGGATTTACCCTCAAACGGATAGATGATATAATCTTTACCGTCAGGAGCACGATAATAACCATCTGTAGTTATTGTAAAACCTGTAAACTCTGCTTGTGCATTTGCTTGCACCACTACGGCAATCATAATTGCCAAAATTGATAAAATCTTCTTCATATCTTTCTTTGCTTATATTATTATAGGTCTGTTAATTGCAATAAAACTGTTCTGTTTCATAAATGGTATTCTTGAACTCCGCAACGTCGCCATCCTCGTCAAGAACAAAGCAGCTGTCGCCTTCGTAGACTTCGTAACGGAAATTGTTGCTGCGACCTTCATAGCAGTTGTCGCCTGCGCAAACCTCGTCGTAGCCCTTTGTGTTCTCTGTACAATAGGCTTTGGCTTCGTCCAATGTGGCGAACTCCGCAACCTTGTTGCACTCAACGTTGTTATTGTAATATACGCTGTACTTCATGGCAGAAGCGACTACTTTTTCGCCATTCTTATATACTAACGAGCCTTCGCAAGCGCGTTCCGTGTCGGTGTCGTCATAAAGTTCTATTTCAGGGAACGCTACGAAATGTTCAGTAGCGAAGGCTATTGCCTCGTCGAGATTTCCAGCTTTAAAGCTGTACTCTACTCCGTTCATTGTCTTAGTATTGTATTTCGCTGTGTATTCTCTCATATAAACTCGCTTTACCGTATTGCGATAGGGCTTAATATTCGATTTATAACGCCTATAATCTCGTACATAATTTATAATATTCTTGGCAAACCGGCAAATACGACGGCATCCTACCAGTCAACGGTAACAACGAAATCTACGTCCTTACCGCTCATATTCTTCTCGGCCTGCTTAATCAAAGCTAATACTTCGTTTCTTGTCATGTTGTTCCGCTTCTCCGTGATGCGGTAGGGCTGAGGTTGTGTTAATAGTTTACGATGCTTCGGTCTGCGGTCTCTCGGGGATAACGAGCTGTTCGTCCTCGGGAATATCGAAATCGTCAAAGTCGTCAAAATCGTTTGTCGGGTTGTTGTAAGCCTCATTCTCTGCCGCCGCTCTTTCGGAACCAGGAATCATAAACGCCTGGAACGCTGCGGGCGACAGCTGGAGTCGCGTCACGATGTATCGCTGCGTCATGGAAACATCCGGGGCGTTGCCCGTGAAGTGACCCATCATCAACGCTATCTGCTCCAACGGCACGTTCTTCAACGACAGGTTGGTTGCGAACGAGCGTCTACCCGTATGTGTTGATACAA
>ERZ506957.554-NODE-554-length-15503-cov-5.070106_pt1 | contig 15503 bp, 6 predicted proteins | sample MGYA00512894_ERZ506957 | MGnify/ENA metagenome assembly ERZ506957
GACTGAAAAACGGGAAATACATGCAGTATTTCTCCGTTTTCCAGCCTTTGCATGGGAACAAAATCCCTCGCTGTCAGCTCTTGCCGATGGAATCAGAGCTTCCATTAAGCTGTTTTGATTGCCCAAGGAACAGCTTTTCCTCCCTTAATACCGCCGTCGGAGCAGAGGCGGCGGTATCAAGGAAACAAAAACCTCCGCCGGGTATCCGGCGGCGCAAATAGATATCCGGCTTATTTTGTGGCAAATGCGCGATCGACCGAAAACGGGAGACACGCATTCTTGTTCAGCTGAACAAGGGAATCCGGTGCAAAACCGGAACACGGCGGGCAGACCCGTCGTGCTGTAAGCACGGAGCCGACTTCCTTTCCGCGAAAGCGGGTCATTGGGGAAACCTGAGAAGGCGGGAAGCGGCGTGGACGATTTCGTCCGAACGTGTTAGTCAGAAGACCTACAAACTGTGCGTTTGAAAAACGTGCAGCATAAGCAGAACGCCCCGGCGGCGGTAAACCCGACGTGCCGGAGCTGGCCGGAATGAATTCCGCTTTACGCCTGCGGGCGTTGCAATACCATATTTAAGGAGGACTGTTTATGAAGAGAAGACTACTGGCATTCCTGCTGGCGTTTGTGATGACGTTCAGCCTTGTGCCGGTAAACACGTTTGCCGCAGAGGCAGATGCAGCCGCTCATTACACCAACATTACCACGGAATCCGGCGAAAATGTGACCGTCGAGTATGTGGAAACGGTTGTTGGTGAAGCGGCGTGGGGTCAATCGATCAACACACCGTATTACCATGTGACGATTCCTGAAGGAACCGAAAAGGTGCTTCTCACCTATCCGGAAAGTGTCAATCTTGTGCTTTCCGGGGATGACGGGGCAGTTTTCTTCTACAGAAATACGTACCCGGGACAAAGCACGATTGATCTCGGCGGGGCTCTCACGGTTGCGACCAACAATGACGGAAGCAAGACGGTGACCATTCCTGTTGAAAATTTCATGCTGAGTACGGATGGTTCAGTTGCTGTGGGCATGGCATACTACGTTGACGAGGAGAACCAGTCTGCTGCCGAATTCTTTGACTTTACTTACGCAGCCCCGACCCATGCGGTTACCCTGACCTCCGGCGAGGGCTATACCCTGACCGGAGAAGCCACGGTAGAGGACGGCAAGGACTACAGCTTCACCGTCACCATCGCCGACGACTACGAGATGGAAGACAACTTCGTAGTCAAGGCCAACGGCGAAACGCTGACGGCCGGTGAAAGCGGCAGCTACACGGTTGAGAACGTCACTGCCGATCTGACCATTACCGTCGAGGGCGTCGTGAAAAAGCAGGCTGCCAGTCACGCTGTGACTTTGACTCCCGGCGAGGGCTATACCCTGACCGGAGAAGCCACGGCAGAGGATGGCAAGGACTACACCTTCACCGTGACCGTGAGCGAAGGCTACGACGCGGCCAACATGGTCGTCAAGGTCAACGACGAGGAAGTTACCGCGGTTGACGGCATTTACACCGTCGAGAAGGTTTCCTCCGACCTGACCATCACCGTCGAGGGCGTGACCGAAGCCGTTCAGAAGACGGCCGGCCTGTCCGTTCTGAAGTTCGGCGACACAAGCACCGAGGCCAAGGCGCAGATGTTCCAGCTGATTCCGGCTTTCGACCCGGCGGTCAAGGAATACACCGTGCTCGTGCCGGACAACTCCAACATGTTCTACGCATGGGCGACCAAGGCTGACGACAGAAGCAGCAGCACGACCATCACGGCCAAGTGGGTAAACCTTAACGTTGATACCGAGAAGACACAGGCTCTGACCTCCGGCAAAGCCAGCGGCCAGAATCTGGCAGGCTTCGCGCCCACCGGCACGAAGGTCAACACCATGACCGTCACCGTTGTGGACGGCGACTTCAAGGATGAGTACAAGCTCACCTCCGTCCGTGTTGCGCCGAGCCTGACCGCCCTGTCTCTGGACGGCATCCGGTTCACGGAGAGATTCTCCGCTACCAAGACGGCTTACACCGCGACCACTGCCGCCGAGAGCGTTACCGTTGCGGCGACGCCCCGTGATGAAAGCTACACCGTCACCGTCAACGGCGGCAGCGACACCACCGTTCCGCTGAATCTTGGTGAGAACAAGATCAACGTGGTCGTCACCAACCCCGGCGGCTATACCAACACCTACACCATCACCGTTACCAGACTGGCAGCCATCGAGGTCGGCTTCACCGTTGACCCCGCCGACGCCAAGGTAACTGTCTGGGATTCCAACAAGGACAGAATTGCTCCCACGGACGGCAAGTATTCCGTCATGGCTGACGCCGAGTACACCTACCTCGTGCAGAGCGACGGCTATGTCAGCCAGAAGAGCACCTTCAAGTTCAGCGAGAGCAGCACCATCGACATTACTCTGGCTGTGGCCACGGAGAACCCGAACCTCGACAGAAGCATCACTGCCGAGTGGGGCAACTTCCGCAACGGCGACAACAACCTTGGCATCACCAACGCCAAGACCCCCTACGCTCCTGAGGACACGGAGCTTCTGTGGGCTGTGAAGCACGGCACCGGCTGGGCGGCTGCCCCCGGTTCTCCCATCATGGTCGATGGCGACATCTACACCTACTCCGGAAGCACCATCCGCCGTCTCAACAGCATGACCGGCGAGGTCGTGACCGAAGGCACCATGGTTGATAAGTCCAGCTACTCCATCGTCCCCATGACCTATGGCGACGGCATGGTCTTCGTTGGCCTGTCCGGCGGCAAAATTCAGGCGTTCAACGCAAAGACGCTGGAGTCTCTGTGGGTCTACACCGACGAGCTGGGCGGACAGCCCAACTGCCCCATCACCTACAAGGACGGCTACATCTACGCAGGCTTCTGGAACAGCGAGGACAGAAACGCCAACTTTGCCTGCATCAATACCGTTGACGAAGACCATGCCTCCACCACCGAAGCCAAGTACGCCAGCTGGACCTACACCAGACAGGGCGGCTTCTACTGGGCCGGTGCTTACGTCACCGACAAGCTGGCTATCGTCGGCACCGACGACGGCGCGAGCGGCTACGATACCAACGGCGCCGCGCTGCTGGTCTTCGACCGCTACACCGGCGAGAAGCTCGACGCCCACGAGGGTATCCGCGGCGACCTGCGCTCCAACGTTTCCCATGACCCCGAATCCGACCGGGTGTTCTTCACCACCAAGGGCGGCATTCTGGGCAACGCCCAGATCGACTGGGATACCGGTAAGATTCTGGACTACAAGGAAGTCGTTATCAAGGATGCGCAGGGCAATGCCAACGCCATGTCCACCTGCACGCCTTCCGTGTACAACGGCAGAATCTACATCGGCGTCGCCGGCACCAGCCAGTTCGGCGCCAACAGCGGCCATGGCATCGCGGTTTATAACCTGAACGGCGACGGCTCCATGACCCAGGCGTATGTTTACGCCATTGTTGGCTATCCCCAGACCTCTGCCATGGTCTCCACGGCATACTCTGCCGAGGATGGCTCCGTGTACATCTACCTGCCCTACAACTATACCCCCGGCGGCGTTTCCGTACTGAAGGATAAGCCCGGCCAGACTGCGCCTGTGACCACCACCGGCTCCGGCTACAGCGAGGTCTTCACCCCTGTCAGCCCGCTGGCACAGTACTGCATCTGCTCCACCATCGCCGACCAGTACGGCACCATCTACTATAAGAACGACTCCTGCTACATGATGGCGATCACCTCCAAGATCGAATCTCTGGAGATCACCCAGTATCCCACCATCACCGAGAACGAGGACGGCTCCATCACCGTTGACGGCCTGAAAGCTGTCACCAAGCTGAAGAACGGCGAGGAGCGGGATGTATCCAACTATGTTTCCGTCGTCAAGAACGAGGAGACCGGCGGCTACACCGTGTCCTACACCTACGGCTTCGACAGCGCTAACTACGGCCTGAAGACCGTGACCGCTGAGATTGCCGACTACACCGTCACCATCCCCACGGGCGAGGGCTACACCATCACCGGTGAGAAGACCGTTAAGAATGGCGAAGACTACACCTTCACCGTGACCGTGAGCGAAGGCTACGACGCGGCCAACATGGTCGTCAAGGTCAACGACGAGGAAGTTACCGCGGTTGACGGCATTTACACCGTCGAGAAGGTTTCCTCCGACCTGACCATCACCGTCAGCGGCGTGAAGAAAATCATTATTGGCCTGTCCGCCCTGAGATTCGGCAGCACCGACAGCATCAGAAGCGCGAAGTATTTCGATATGACCCCGTCCTTCGATCCGGCCGTCAAGGAATACACCCTGCTCGTACCGGACAGCACCAATGCTGTTTACGCATGGGCAACCCGCGGCGCAGACCTGACCACCAAGGCAAAGATCACTGCCGCGTGGACGAGCATGAGCACCGGCAAGGCTTCCAACATGACGCTTATCTCCGGCAGCTCCAGCGGTAAGAATCTGTCCGGCTTCAACATTGCCGGCGCCGAATCCAACACCCTCACCATCACCGTGACCGATGACGGTTCCACGGACGTTTACACCGTCAAGACTGTCCGCATTGACCCGTCTCTGACGAAGCTGGCTCTGGATGGCGTCAAGATCAACGAGACCTTCTCTGCCACCAAGAAGACCTACACCGCGATGACCACGAAGGACAGCGTTACCGTTCTGGCGACACCTCGCGGCGAGGACTACACCGTGACCTACAACGGCGAGACCAGCAATGTCATTCCGCTGTCCGCAGGCGAGAACAAGATCGAGATCGTCGTCACCAATAAGGACGGCTACACCAGTTCCTACACCCTCACCGTCACCAAGGCTGACCACGCCGTCACCATCCCCACCGACGAGAGCTACCTCGTCACCGGTAAGGAAGCCGTTATGGACGGCGCGGACTACACCTTCAAGGTGGAAGTCGATTACCGCTACGAGGCGGGCGAAGACTTTGCCGTGAAGGTCAACGGCGAAACCGTGACCGGCGAGAAGGGCGTTTACACCGTCAAGAACGTCACCACAGATCTGGTCATCACCGTCGAGGGCGCGACGAAGAAGGTTCTGAAGCCCGTAACGGTCTACTTCTCCTTCTCTCACGACGATAAGTTCGAGTCCTGCGAGCAGTCCGGCCAGACCGTGGCGCTGAAGAAGGTCACCGTTCCTTACTTCGATCTGGCACTGTACGGCCTTGAGGACTTCTACTTTGCCTCTGAGGACTACGGCCCCGCCAGCGGCGATCCCACCGGCGGCCCCGGCAGTGCTCTGGACCCCGGCACCAAGGAATTCGCTTACGGCAAGATCACCATGCTGCACCTGTTCCTCTATGCCACCGAGGTTTACTATCTGGGCATTGACCCTGCGGATGCGGGCAAGGGCTATCTGGCGGATAATGGTATGGGCACCGATATCTTCAATTACAGCGGTTCTACGGGCTCCATCTTCCTGCAGAATATCTGGAATTACGACCTGAACCTGAACTACTATCTGAACTACGAGTATCCTCTGGCCTCTGCGGGCTGGGGCAGCACATGCGATCAAATCCTGCTCCGCGACGGCGACATCGTCACCCTCGGCCACTTCTCCGACTGGAGCTTCTTCAACGATACCACCAGCATCTTTAATTACATCGTAGCCGACAAGACGGATCCCGTTCAGGGCGACAAGATCAAGCTGGAGCTGTACCATGCGGGCGCTGACATGTATGGTTCTTACAACACTGCCCACACCCTCATCGACTACAGCCCCAGTGTTTACTGCACGCCTGTCAACGATATCGTTTCCGGCGACGTGACCACATGGCAGTATGTGGGAAATGCGGAAGCTGACGGCAGCCTGGTCGTGGATACCAGCACTCTGGCTCCCGGCGAGTATATCTTTGCTCTGGCCGGCCAGCCCGGTAAGGAAAACCCCGGCGCCATCTGCTCCACCCCCGGCGGCATCCGCCTGACCATCCACGAGAAGCCCGTCGTAAAGGGCGATATCAACGGCGACGGTGTGATCGACTCCACCGACGTAATGGCTCTGTTCAACGCGATCAACTCCGGCGATGACCTCGACGCCACTGTTGCAGACGTCAACGGCGACGGCGTGATCGATGCCCGCGACGTGATGGCGCTGTACAACATCATCAAGAGCGACAACTGATCCAACAGATGGTTTGCCGGCCGGAATATCCTGTTTTGACCGGCAAACCCCCACCTTACCGGTACTTGACTCAAAGCAAAAAGACAACTTCTGACAGGAGGATGTTATGAAAATTTTTAAGAAATCCATGTGCCTGCTCCTCGCGGTAGTCATGGTTCTCGGCATGGCGATCACCGCCTCCGCCGTGGAGACCACGGAAACCATGAGCGTGACGGCCAGCAAGGCCAACCCGGCGGTTGGCGAGGAATTCAGTATTTATCTGAACGCCAGCGGCAATATCGCCGAATGCGGATGCTTCCAGATGGACCTGTACTACGATCAGGATCTGTTCGAGTACGTGGGCGCAAACACCGCTTTCACACCCAACCACAACACCAATAAGACCACCGGCGCGCGGTATATCCGCCTGACGTGGCTTGACCTGACCAGCCAGACCGTGATCCCCAAGGGGCAGTTCTGCGAGCTGAAGTTCAAGGTCCTGAAGGCTGGCGAATATCACTTCCAGCTGACCAACATCGTCATTTCGGATTATAAGGGCGACGCCATCATGAATGTTGCCACTGCTCCCGGCTCCGTGGACGTGGCTGCAACGGAAGCCCCCGCCTTCGTCGGCTACGCAGTTTCCGCTTCCGAGGACAAGGCTGTCACCGTCGGCGAGAGCGCCGAGGTCAAGATCAATGTTTCCAACAGCGACAGCATCATCACCACCTACAACGCCTATGATCTGACCCTGACCTATGACACCGACAAGCTGACCTACAATTCCTGCACCGCCGCCGACGCTCTGGCAGTCGTGAAGGAAGACGTTCCCGGCACCATCCGTGTGATCGGCTTCGGCGATGACAAGAATCTGGACACCCCCGCCGCTACCCTGAGCTTCACCGCCAAGGGCACGGGCGAAGCGGAAGTGAAGATCACCTCTGCCAAGGTTGACATCGGTTCTCAGGCCGTCGGCAGCGACGCCCCCGATGCACATATCCTCGACACCACCACCGTCATCTCCGTGACCGGCTACACCGTCACGCTGGGCGAGGGCCTGTCCGGTGAATCCACCGTCGCTCCCGGCGCGGACTACACCTTCACCGCTATCGACGCGGACAACTACGACTACGTTATCTCCGCCACCATGGGCGGCGAGACCACCACTGCCAACGACAACGGCGACGGCACCTACACCATCCCGGGTGTCACCGGCAATCTGGTGATCAATGCCACCATGACGCCCAAGAGCTACAATGTCACCGTGGAAGGCACCGGCGCAGGCGATGTGACCGCTGCCGATAAGGCCACTTACAACACCGACTACACCTTCACCGTGACCGAGGACGGCAACTATACCTATAACACCACCGTGACCGTGGGCGGCAAGGCCTACACGTTGGGTACTCCCGAGAATGGCAAGTACACCATCCCCGGCACCGACATCAAGGGCGACATCGTGATCAGCGTCACCAAGACCGTGAAGCCCTCCTCCGTGGTTTCCGTCACCAAGCCCGATTACGTAAAGGGCAGCGACACCGCCACCAAGGGTCAGGATTACACCTTCACCGTCGATAAGGAAGAAGGCTACGACTACTCCGAGCCTACCATCAAGATCGGCGGGCAGGATGTGACCGACAAGCTGGTCAAGAACGGCGATGGCAGCTACACCATCCCCGGCTCCACCATCACCGGCAACATCACCATCGAAGTGACCAAGACCGCGGCTGTTGCTGTGGACGTCGCCCAGTACCTCACTCTGGACGGCAAGGTCATGTACCTTGTGACCGCTTCCGGCACTCTCCCCGAGGGTCAGGTTGCCAAGTACGACGGCATGAGCATGTTCTGGTCCGAGAAGTACAACGCATATGCTTATCTGGTTATCTCTGCGGATAATCTGGAGGCTGTGAAGGCGGAAGCCGCTGCGAAGGTCAAGGTCGCGGAAGGCACCTCTGCCGGAACCGTGGATTACAGCGGCGATGTGAACGGCACCGGCCTGACCGACGTCAACGACGCTCAGCTGACCTACGATATGTACAACACCAAGTACAGCAGCTTCGATGTTGTCTCCATGCTGAAGTTCCTGAATGCCGATGTGAGCGGCGACAAGAAGGTCAATACCGCTGACGCTACCGCTATCGTTAGCCTCATCAAGTGATTTCCTGAATGACCGGGTCTTCTGACCCGAAACCAAAGTGCCTCCCCCGCCTTTCACGGCGGGGGAGGCCAGACCGCAGAATTCGGAGGGTCACAGGTGTCCCTATGGAAAGTGGGGACAGCTGTGAATTTCCGACACCTTTGCCGTAGGATGTGAATTTTATGAAAAAGAGAATTTTGTCCAGCCTGCTTGCTTTTGTACTGCTTTTATCCGCCCTGCCCATGGGAGTTTATGCCGCGGAAACGCGCTATTCGGTCGCCGCTTCGCCGGATCAGACTACGGATGTTGGGAAGACCGTCAGCATGAGCGTGTCCGTCTCCGGGGGAAAGTACAACGCCTATGATCTGGCGCTGATCTATGACACCGCGCGGTTGACCTATGTGTCCGGTCAGGCGGCGGATAAAGGGGCTTCGGTAACCGAAAAGAGCGGAAGCATCCGCGTTATCGGCTACGGCGCGGATAAGTCCGCTTCCACGAAGGTCGTAACCCTGACATTCAAGACAAAGGCGGCGGGGACTGCAAAGGTTGTGATTTCCTCGGCGAAGATCGACACAGGCACAAACGCCCCGACAAAAAACGCGCCTCCGGCTGCGATCAGCAGAAATACCACAAAGTTTACCATCCAGCCGGGATACACCGTGACGCTGGAGGATGGTCTGACCTCTGACAGCCTGAGCGCGGCGGCAGGGGAGGATTATACCTTCCGTGCGACAGATCCGCTCCACTATGATTACAAGCCCTCGGCGAAGATCAGCGGCAAGGACGTCACGGTCAAGGATAACGGCGACGGCACCTACACCATCCCCGGCAGCGAGATCAACGGAAATATCACGGTCAAGGCGAACAGAACCCCCAAGACCTACAAGGTAACATTCAAGGGTGAGGATCTGTCGGGCGAGAATTCCGCGCCTTATAACACGCCCTACCATTTCAAGCTGAACCGGAAGGCCGGATACAGCTACGTTCTGCGTGTGACCATCGGCGGAAAATCTTACACCGGCTACAAGGCGGAGAACGGCGGCTACGTGATTCCGGGTGCGGCCATCACAGGCGACATTGTCATCACCGCGCAGAAAACCAAGATCAATTCCGGCGGCGGAAGCTCCAGCGGCGGCTCAGGCGGCGGAAGCTCTGCCAAGTATGTGTCGGTCAGCTTCATCGGCTCCGGCGCGGACGACGCGGTGGGCAGGAAAACCACACGGCGCGGTTCGGATTATACATTCCGCATTGATCGTAAGGACGATACCGATTATGACGTTTCCGCAAGGGTCAACGGCGTCACCGTCAAATGTACCTACGACAGTAAAAAGAATATTTACCGTATTTCGGGCAGCGAGGTTACAGGAGATATCACCATCACGATTACGAAGGGCGCCCCGGTGGAGGTCAACGTATACGTCACGCTGGATAAGCAGAGCATGTACCTTGTGACTTACAGCGGCAGCGTTGAAGATGGGCATGTCCCCATGTACGACGGACAGAATATGTACTGGTCGGAAGCCTACAACGCCTACGCATGGCTGGTGATTTCCTCCGCTGATGAAAAAGAGGTCGTGCGGACTGCCCGGAACAGTATCATCATCGGAGAAGGGGAGGCCGCCGCCTCCATCGACTACTCCGGCAACGTTGATCTCAGCGGGCGCATCGATGTGGACGACGTACATCTCGACCACGACGTGTACAACGCGAGATACACGCTGGTAAGCATGGTGATGCACAAATTCCTGAACGCAGATGTCAACAGAGACCGGAAGGTGGACGTAAAGGATGCGGTGTGGATCGTCAACCGCATTCTCAGCGGACAGCAAGGAGCGTGACATATGAAGAGAATCACCAGTGTCATTCTGGCCATCGCACTGATATTCGCGCTGGCCGTGACGGCCATGGCGGCGGAGATCGCGGACTGCACCGTGTCCGCCGATTCCGTGTCGGCGACGGCGGGGGGGACTGTGACTGTACCCATCCGCATTTCCGGGAACCGGGGCTTTACCAATTTCGGCATTGCTCTGGACTATGACCGGGAGCAGCTGGAGTTGCTGAGCATCCAGACGGCGGAAGGGGAAACGCCCTATCTCTGCGGCACGACGGTTGCCGTGAATACCCAATGGACAGGTACGGACGAGAAGACCTTTGGCTACGTCACGGCTGCTCTGGAAGAAGCCGCGACGGCAGACGGAATTCTGTTCACGGCCACGTTCCGGGTCAGTGGGGATTTTTCCGGCACTGCGGCGGTGCAGCCGGTGGTGCAGTATATGCGCAGCAACAAACGGCTGCTGTCTGTATTTGACGCCATTCCCGTCACGACCGTGAGCGGAACCGTATCGACGGTTCTGGTGGGAGACTATGACCAGAACGGAACGGTAAACGCGCTTGACGTCATGGGCCTGTACAGAGCTGTGATAAGCGGCACGGATTTCTCGGAAGAGGATCTTGACCGTCTGGATGTCAACCGGGACGGTATGATCAACGCGCTTGACATAATGGCAATTTATGGGATCGTATCGGGCGGTCAGGAATGACCCGACCCACAGAAAAGGAGCAAAATATGATGAAAAAAGTTCTGTCCTGCTTACTTGCGGTCATGCTTTTCCTGACCTGCATTCCCACGGCGATGGCAGTGGATAACGCCCGTGACTTCTTCTTTGAGCTGTCCGTGGACGGCAGCGATAAGAAAGAGGTACAGCCCGGCGACATCATTCAGGTGGATTTCAACCTGAAACGGTCGGACAGCGGCGACGCCTACACCATGTACGGTATGCAGAACGAAATTCGCTACGACAGCAATTTCTTCGAACTGGTGGAGGGCAGCGCCCTGCTGAGCAACGGCATTTCCACGACGGACATCGGCCTGCGGGACAATTACCGGGAATTTTACATGAACTTTGTGTCCCTGTCCGGCGGCGAGGAATGGAATGCTCAGCGTCTGGTCGGTTCCTTCAAGCTGAAGGTGATCGCCACGTCCGGCGTGTCCAAGATCACGAATCAGGACTATCTGGTGTCCACCAAGGACGGAACCGATGAATATAAGGCGTCCTGTCAGGATGTGACCATCATCATTTCCACCGACTGCACGGTCACGTTTGAGCCAAACGGCGGCACGGCGGTTCCCAGCCAGACCGTCCGGTATGGCGAGACCGTGGAGCGGCCGGACAATCCTACCCGGGAGGGCTACCATCTGGTGGGCTGGTATTCGGATATCGACCTCCAGAATCCGTGGGATTTTGACACCGACACCGTTCAGGGCAATGTGACCCTGTACGCAAGATGGGAGAAGGGCGACGCGCCTGAGACGGATGCTGACGGCACCGGCAGCGGCCTGTGGTGGCTGCTGGGGCTGGGCCTGCTTGGTCTGCTGCTTCTGCTCCTGCTCCTCCTGCTGCTGGGCAGAAAGACGGTTCACTTCGAGACCGGCTGCGACAGCAAAGTCAAGGAGCAGAAGGTGAAGAAGGGCAGTCTGGTGACACGTCCCGAGCAGCCGGTTCGTCCGGGCAGAGCCTTCGCCGGATGGTACGCAGATGAGAGCTGCACCAAGCGCTGGGATTTTGATAACGACAAGGTTGAAGATAATATGACACTCTACGCAAAGTGGCTATAAGTTCATGCGCCCCCACCCGGATTTTCCGGGTGGGGCACACGTGCATTCTGCGGCGGCACGTGAATTGGGGCAAATTCCGAAGACAAAAGGAATGGCAGTATGGATTGGAATTCATTATTTCACAGCAAATATCTGCGGGGCGGCCTGTGCGCAGTGCTGATCGCCGCGATCCTGCTGGGACTGTGGCTTCCGGGAACGGGGCTGAAGGAGGCCCAGCCGGATGACCCCCTGCAAGGGGAGGGCGTCCGGGAGATCACGGTGCTGAAGCTGGGGGAGAATTTGGAGCAGCTGAACACCATTTCGGTTCCCAGCGGCGGGCAGACAAAATCCACGGAGCCGAATGACGATGTCGGCGAGACCCGTCCGGAAGAAACACAGCCAGATTCCTCCACGGACGACGGCAGCGACGGTCAGGAGGACGGAAATCAGGGCGCCGACGGCGGGGAAGTTTCTCCCTCGGAGCTGTCGCTGGTCTTGACCTGGAACGCAAAGGGCATTGCCTGTGCCGCGGGCAACACGCAGGCGTTTTCCGTAAGCAGCTATGAGCTGAACGAGGACTTGTTCCGGTTTCGCGTAAGCCTGACCGGAACGCTGGCGCAGGATGCAAAGATTGTGAATGGCATCTCCATTACGGAATCCACCCAGACGGCAAGAGAACTGAAGTGGCCCAGCGACTCATTGATCATGAATCCGGCAGCGGGAACGGACAAAGAAGTTTACAATTTTTCATTTACGGTCAGGACTGCGGAACGGGATGTGTTTTTCCGGTATAAGATCACATATCAGAAGCTCCCGGATGTGCAGCTTTCTTTTACATGGCGAGGAACCGGGAATCACAAAGGCACGCTGCTTTGTATGCCGGGCGGCAGCGTTGTGGATAAAATCAAGAGTAACCAGCTGGCCGGAGGCAGGATAAGCTACGAGATGAAATTGGTCGGCAGAGATGCCGAAAGCGCGGGCGCAAAAATTTTGAGTGCCAGCTATATCTCTGTTGGAACAGGCAAGAGCGATGAGTTGGATGAACAAGATTTTCTGGATATAGAAATGCCGGCGGGTGAAACCTCCAATACCTATCGGATTTCGGTTTCCGCCCTTGCAAACGGGCATACGGCTCACTTTGAAGTCATTCTGCATTTTGGAAATGATGTAACGCTGCAAATGCGCTATATCCTCGATGACGGCAGCGAAAGAAAGATTTTCTGCCAGAACAAGCAGTCAAAAACGGCGGATACCGTGTATGACGACCAGCTGACCGGAGGGAATCTGCCATACGAAATGTCCATTGTCGGCTCCGATGCCGACAGCGTTACGATCACCTCCGTCAGATGCACTCAGCCCGGAAACAATAATAAAACCCTGACCCTTGGAACATCGGACGCGGTTCAGCTTTACCTGAATAGAGGGAAGCAGGGGCAGAACAACTTCACAGTCGAAGCGGCGGACAATTCGGGAAATCAGTATACCTTCAAAATCAACGTTCCCTACAAGCATAAGGGAACGAACAGCATAGAAATCCTTTTGAACCTCAAAGATCAGGATGAAATTCCCAACGAAGTCATAACCAATCTGAAGGTTTCCGCGCAGGGAAAAGATGCGGCAGGGAATACGGTCAGCATTCCGGCGAAGGGGACGAGTGAATTTATTCAGGTTACGCTGGATGGAATTGAGGTCACGGATCCTACCTTCTCCAAGGACGTCTGGGAGTACGGCCTGTTTCCGTCTAATCCGGAGACGGGGGACAGAAAGAAACATGCCCTCTATGTTTACGCCGAGGACGCTTACGGCAACTGGGGGAAAGCGGAGCTGACGCTGAATGGCTTCCGCGTAGAACCCGGGCAGAAGATCGGAGACGCGACGATTTATGTAGATATGACAGTGCTGGGGGTCGGTGTTGTCGGCCCTATCCCTTATGATGTTCTGGCGGACGAGCCGATTTCCTATGTGGTCGCCAAGGCAATCATGGGAAAGGACACCGGCGAACCCTTCGGTGCGGCAAGCGATACTCTCGGCTGGCGGGGCGATTACGGCGGGACGCTGGACACTGGTTTCTATCTGCGAAGTTTGAATACCGACTATCACGCAGATGCACTGGAAGATGCGGTCTGGCCGGGAAGCACGGAAGAGGAAGTGCTGGATGCCATCGACGCCCGGTTCGGCGCGGGAACCGGCCTTGCCGCATTGTGGCGCTGCCTGTACCGCAACGGACTGAACAAAAGCGTCGGCTCCGGCAGCACCTTCGGCGAGTTCGATTATACCAGCGGCTCCGGGTGGATGTACTCGATAGGCGGCAGCTATTACCCGGGTCAGTCCATGTCTGCGGTACGTCTGAAGGACGAAGATGTGCTGACGCTGCGCTACACCCTGGCCTACGGGTGGGACATCGGCGGCGGCAGCGACAATTACGGCAATGTTGTGGGATACTGTGTCGAAGGGCGCAATGGCAAAATTTATGTTAACCATCGATGGGAAACCGCAGAAGACCCGGACGGCTCCGTTCGCTACGTGTGCCGCTGCTGCGGCATGGTTCAGGACTGCCCCCACGCGCATATGACCTACAAGGATTTGGAGGACGGAACCCATATTCTGCTCTGCGAGGATTGTCAGGCGGTCATCGGCGACCCGCTCCCCCACAACTGGACATACGACGCCGGGGACACGGAGGACAGCCACGTCTGCGCGGAGTGCGGCGCGGCGGAGCAGCATTTCTGGAAAGAAGTGGAAGGCACCAACACCGCCACCTGCACCGAGCCGGGCGTCAGAACGGTCAGATGCAGCGTCTGCGGCATGGAAAAGGAAGAAGAAGCCGAAGCGAAGGGGCACACGCTGGACAATCGCTGGAACCACACGGCGCTGGAGCACTATCAGAAATGCTCGACCTGCGGCGAGGAATTTGGGCGCGGAAATCATGAGTACACATATAGTGAGGACTGGGACGATTATGAGTGCCGTATCTGCCATGTGCTCCACGAAGAAATCTGCGGCGGCGCCCTGACGATTCAGGAAGCTACCTGCCAGAGAATCGTGTACCACTGCGACAGCTGCGGCTATGACATGACGAAGCCCGGCACCTTCGACGAATATCATGATTACGTGGACGGCTTCTGCCGGTACTGCGGCGCGGAAGACCCGGATCATGTGCCGCACGAGCACGACTACCATGAGACGCATCGGGTTGACCCGACCTGCACGGAGGACGGCTACATCGAGTATACCTGCGACTGCGGCGATACCCACACAGACCCGCTCCCGGCCACCGGCCACAGCTGGGGCGAGTGGACGCCCGCAGGAGACGGGGAGGAAGTCCGCTCCTGTGAGGTCTGCGGCGCGGAGGACTATCGGACGACCGAAGCGGAAACGTACAGTATCCAGATGCTCTTTTTAAGCTGGCTTTTCCCAAAGACGTATCAAAAATAGGGGGAATCACAATGAATGAGAAAATTCCTGAGATCCTGCGGCAGATCGAAACGGTCGTTGTGGGTAAAAACGAAATCGTAGAGAAAATCCTGATGGCGATTCTGGCTGGCGGCCATGTGCTGATGGAGGACGTTCCCGGCGTGGGCAAGACCACCACGGCCATGACCTTTGCCAAGGTGCTGGGACTGGACACCAAGCGCGTTCAGTTCACCTCCGATACCGTCC
>ERZ506957.557-NODE-557-length-15488-cov-4.263980_pt1 | contig 15488 bp, 12 predicted proteins | sample MGYA00512894_ERZ506957 | MGnify/ENA metagenome assembly ERZ506957
AGTAGGTAGCCGCCTTCTTTTATCAAGAGCCTCAGATTTCGAAAGATTTCTGAGGATTTTTTGTTTTCCCACAGATTTCACAGATTTACACAGATTTTTGACCTGTTCGGTCTTCGATTTCACAGATTTTTTGTATCTTTGCATTTTAAAAAAAGGAATATGCATTATTATTTGAGTACATGGTGGAGATGGTTGAGACGCTGCGGCTATAGTCGCGGCTTTGGCGTGCAGTCGCCTTCTGCTTATAGCTTTATCCGTTATGTCATCAATGAGCATTATCCTTATTATGCTTATCATGAGCTGCAGGAGCAGTTTCCACAGCTTAACAGACGCGAACATAAGGTGGGACGTCTTCTTCTGCGGCTCTCAAATCATTGGCAGCCTATTATTAGATTGTGTAATCATCATATCTTTGATGCTTATCTGAAGGCAGGCTGTATGAATACTGAATCTTTTGAGATAGCCGATAGCTTATCTCTTTTGGATAAAGAAGTTAAAACGATGGTGGTTGTTGATTTGGATAAACAGCCTATGGAGTTTGTCTTGAAGAATCTTCTTCCGCTTTGTCATAGTCAGGTGATGCTGGTTCTTCTAGGTAATCTTCATGCCCGGAATTTCTATTCATCATGGCTTCGTTTGCAGGAATCAGAGTTCACCGGCATTACCTATGATCTCTATTATGTGGGTGTTGTTTTCTTTGATCATAAGATCTATAAGCAGCATTATCGGGTAAATTTCTAGAAAAAGAGCCCTTTCATGCAAGAAAGTAGTATGTTAGGTGAAAAAAAATGCCGAAAAATTTGTAGATAAAATAAATTTTATTACTTTTGCAGCCAAATTAGTAAGAACGTTAAATAATATAGCTATGTATTGGACACTTGAATTAGCTTCAAAGCTAGAAGATGCACCATGGCCTGCAACTAAAGAAGAGCTGCTCGACTATGCAACTCGCTCAGGTGCGCCTCTGGAAGTTCTGGAGAATCTGCAGGAAATAGAAGATGAAGGTGATGTCTATGAGAGCATCGAAGACATTTGGCCTGATTATCCTTCAAAGGATGACTTCTTATGGAATGACGACGAATATTAAAAGTCGATGATAGGGCTGTTCTCTACCCGGAGAACAGCCTTTTTCATCTTCTTTCTGTTCCTTTTTCATCTCATATCTGCCCGGATGTTTCCTCAATCATCACCTTATATATAATATTCAGCGATAATTTACGTTATTACATTGTGTTAAGACGAATCATTATATTATGTTTTTTGCTGGCAGGCGTGCTCTGTATGAGAGCGCAGTATGATCCATCCTTCAGTCATTATTTCGACATGGAGTCATCCTTCAATCCTGCAGCAGTGGGTAAGCAGGCAAAACTGAATGTTACGGCTGCTTATGCTCTTGATATGGCTGGCTTCGAACACAATCCCCGTACGATGTATCTGGCAGCTGATATGCCTTTCCTGCTTTTCAATCATCAGCAGGGTGTGGGTGTTTCGCTGATGAATGACCAGATTGGTCTCTTTACCCACCAGCGTCTTAGCCTGCAGTATGCCTATAAAAAGAAGATATGGGGAGGAATGATGAGCTTTGGATTGCAGGGCAGTATGCTGAGTGAGAGTTTTGATGGAAGCAAGGTGGATGCTGAAGGATCGGGCGACCCAGCTTTTGCTACGACAAATGTAGAGGGAAGCGGAATGGATTTTGCCTTGGGTCTCTATTTCATTCATCGTAATTGGTATGTGGGACTTTCAGGGCAGCATCTTACCTCTCCTACGATCAATCTGGGTGATTCAAATGAATTTAAGATTGATGCAACGTATTATTTGACTGGTGGATACAATATTCAACTGAGAAATCCGTTTTTATCTATAAAGTCATCTGCTCTTGTCAGGTATGATGGTACGGCGTGGCGAGGCGATGTTACCGGACGGCTGGTTTATCAGCACGAGGGAAAGCATTTGTATGGTGGACTCACCTACAGTCCTGATCATTCTGTGACCTTTCTATTGGGAGGTACTTTTCATGGGGTGATGCTTGGGTACAGTTATGAGTGCTATACTTCGAAGTTGAATGCGGGCAATGGTAGCCATGAACTCTTCATAGGATACCAGACAGAGATCAGTCTTGCCAAAAAAGGAAAGAACAAACATCAAAGTGTTAGAATACTATAGTATATCATCAAGAATATGAATATTGAAATGAAGAAAATAATAGGGCTCTTCTGCTCACTTGTAGCACTGCTCTCCCTGAGTGGCTGTTTCAGCGCCAAATCTACTTCTATGGCAGGTAGAGGAGGAGAAGTTGTGGGCGTAAGCGGAAGAGGGTTCGTGGAGCCTACACCTTACGGAATGGTAAAGGTGAACCGTGGTTTCCTGAAGATGGGTCTTGAGACTCAGGATTCGCTATGGGGTACTAAAACTCCCCGTAAGGATGTTTCCGTAGATGGTTTCTGGATGGATGATACTGAGATTACGAACTCTGAGTACAAGCAGTTTGTTGCTTATGTACGCGATTCTATCCTTCGTACCCGTCTTGCCGATCCTGCCTATGCCGGTGATGAGACCTATATGATTACCGAAGACAAGAATGGCGACCCGGTTCCTCCGCAGGTTAACTGGAAGAAGCCTTTGCCAAGAAAGCCGAATGAGGATGAACTGCGTGCGATAGAAAGTCTCTACAATGTGAATCCGGTGACCGGTGAGAAGCTGATCGATTGGCGCCAGCTCAACTATAAGTATGAAATCTATGATTACACAGCAGCTGCCCTTCGCCGTAACCGAATCAATCCGCAGGAGCGCAGTCTGAATACAGATATCCAGATAAATCCTGATGAGGTAGTGATGATTTCGAAGGATACCGCTTATTATGATGATGAGGGTAGAGTGGTGAGAGAGACCATCAACCGCCCGTTGAGCGGTCCGTGGGATTTCCTCAATACTTATATCGTGAATATCTATCCGGATACAACTTGCTGGGTGAATGATTTCCGCAACTCAGATAATGAAACTTATCTGAGAAGCTATTTCAGTAATCCAGCCTACAACGATTATCCTGTTGTGGGTGTCACCTGGGAGCAGGCGAATGCCTTTTGTGCCTGGCGTACCGACTACCTTCTGAAAGGTTTGGGACCGGAGGCAAGATTCGTGCAGCGTTACCGTCTGCCAACAGAGGCAGAATGGGAGTTTGCTGCCAGAGGAAAGAATCAGAGTGAGTTCCCTTGGGACAATGCTGACGTAAAGAATGGAGATGGATGTTTCTATGCCAACTTCAAGCCAGATAGGGGCAACTATACCAAGGATGGTAACCTGATAACGAGTAAGGTGGGTATTTATTCACCCAACTCGAACGGGCTCTATGATATGGCTGGCAATGTGGCGGAATGGACCAGCACCGTTTATACGGAGGCAGGAGTGGATGCGATGAATGATCTGAATCCTGACCTGAAATACAATGCAGCCAAGGAAGATCCATATCGGTTGAAGAAAAAGAGTGTAAGAGGTGGTTCCTGGAAAGATCCGGAATCTTTTATCCGCTCAGCATGGCGCTCTTGGGAATACCAGAACCAGCCACGATCATATATCGGATTCCGCTGCGTAAGAAGTCTGGCTACGACATCGAGTGCCAAGCAGAAACCATCAAGAAATAAGAATAGGAGATAATCAAAATGGGTGACTATAGTAAATATAATATTGTCTATCGTCTGCAGAAGTGGATGGATAGCGTTCCGGGACAAACTTTCCTGAACTATGCATATAGTTGGGGTGCGAGTATCGTTATTGCAGGTACTCTCTTCACGTTGACGCATCTTCCCGGAGCCAAACTGATGATCTTCCTGGGAATGGGCACTGAGATTGTTGTGTTCTTCCTGTCAGCTTTCGACCGTCCTTTCGATAAGACTGCTGATGGCAGAGAGCTTCCTACTCATGTGACGGAGGAATATCTGGAGACGGGTAAGATAGAATATCAGGACAAGAATGTGGCTGCTTCTAACATGGGAGCATCTTCTTCTCCAATTGCTGGTGTTGCCAACCAGGCTTCCCCAATAGTTCAGCCGGATGCCTTGGCAGAAATGCAGGTAGCTTCTGAGGAAATGCAGAAAGTGCAGAGCAGCTATGTGGATGAACTGAAGAATCTGGTAGATACTCTTGGTAAGGTTAATGAGCAGAGCTCCCGTCTGACTCGTGACAGTGAGGAGATGGAAAACCTGAACCGCACGCTTACCGGTATTACCAAGATTTATGAGATGCAGTTGAAAAGTGCCAGTCAGCAGATTGGTACCATCGACCAGATTAACGAACAGACCCGGAAGATGGCTCAGCAGATAGAGCAACTGAACAGCATCTATGCACGTATGATTGCAGCGATGACCGCAAACTTAAAAGAAAAATAAATGGCAATAAAGAAAAGACCGATTTCACCACGCCAGAAGATGATCAATCTGATGTATGTCGTCTTGATGGCTATGTTGGCACTGAATACTCCTACAGAAGAGGAACTTGGTGTCAAGGGAAAGTCGTTGGTGGAGAAGGTGAAGAGAAGCTTGCAGGATGAACCGCGGAAGGGCGATGAGAAGAAGGATGTGAAACTCGTGGAACTGAATGTGAGTGAGATGAATGCCTTCGTGATTCCTGAAAAGACGACCCTTTATGCGGGTGAGCGATTCAACTCACAGGTGGTGATGGCGGCTATAGACAGTACCCAGCGCCCTGAAATCTATGTCAATGGCAGTCGGCTTCAGGCTGCTGATGGTAGATATAGCTTTACGGCTGGTGGGGTAGGAGAACATCAGTTTAGTGGCTATATTCTGATGAAAGGTAAGGAGGGTGAGGAAATCCGTCGTGACTTCAGGCAGAAATATACGGTGTTGCCTGTGCCGAATTCAGCTACAGTGGCAGCCGACCTGATGAATGTGCTTTATGCAGGTTATGCCAATCCTATCAGTATCAGTGTGCCGGGTGTTCCGGCGAATGCCATCTCTGCCTCTATGAGTGGTGGCTCGTTCGTATCAAAAGGCAATGGTCATTTCGTGGCGACTCCATCTACCGTTGGCAGGGATGTTACCATTCATGTAACGGCAAGAGATAAGGGACAGGTTCGCTCGCTGCCGCCTTTTGTTTTCCATGTCAGAAAATTGCCAGATCCTATCGCTTATATCGCAATGGGAACAGACCGATTCAGAGGTGGCGGTTTGGCAAAGGCCAATCTGATGGGTGCCACGGGCATTCATGCAGCCATCGATGATGGACTTCTGGATATTCCTTTCAAGGTCGTAGGTTTCGAAACAGTCTTCTTCGACAATATGGGTAATGCCATTCCGCTGGCTTCTGCTGGAGCCAGTTTCTCGGACAGACAGCGTGAGGAGTTCAGAAAGCTGTATCGCAACCGTCGTTTCTACATCTCTCATATCAGAGCTGTAGGTCCCGACGGCATCATGCGAACCCTGCCTTCGGCAATGGAAGTTATCGTAAAGTAATAACGGAGTTTCAAATTTAAAAATCAAAGTCAATGAAAAAGATATTGTTCTTGTTCCTGCTCTTGGGAATGGTGCAGGGCATCTGGGCACAACCTGAGGCCCGCAGGCAGGCGGCAGCACAGAAGAAAGCAGCGCAGCAGAATGGCGATACTCCAACCCTGCGTGCGCAGATCTCCTTTCCTACTGCTCTCCCGATGGATGAGGACGTGGTTTGGAGAAGAGATATCTACCGTGAACTGGATCTCAACAATGAAGCCAATGCTGCGCTCTATTATCCTGTAGAGCCGAAGGGAAATCAGATGAATCTCTTTACTACCATCTTCAGATTGATGATGACGGGAAAGATTACCGTATTCCAATACCGAATGGATGGTAATGAGAGTTTTGCCGCTGCCGACCGGGTGGATCCGAAGTCTTTCCTGGATAACTATCATATCTACTACGAGAAGCAGGCAAATGGTAGAATCAAGTTAGACAACAGCGATATCCCTTCGCGTGAGGTGAAATCGTATTATATCAAGGAGAGCAGTTTTTTCGACCAGCGTTCTGCTACCTTCCATACCAGGGTGTTGGCGCTTTGCCCTATCATGACCCGTGAGGATGATTTTGGAGACGGTGGAACCAGGTATCCCCTCTTTTGGGTGAAATATGATGATCTGGCTCCTTATCTTACCCGCCAGCAGGTGATGACTAGCAATCTGAACAATGCCGTGGTGATGAGCATTGATGATTACTTTGCCAGAAATCAATATAAGGGTAAGATTTACAAGACCAACAATCTGTTGGGACAAACCCTTTCTCAATACTGTACCACGGATTCTGCCATGACAAAGGAGCAGAAACGCATCGAGGCAGAACTGGTTGCCTTTGAGAAGAATATCTGGGGTAATCAGGCACGAAAGGATTCACTGGACAGCATTGCCCATGCAGCAAAGGATGCAAAGGGAAGTGTAAGGAAGAATCGCCGAAGCACAGGATTGCGTGGCGCATCTGCCAACACCGGCAAGGTTTCCCGTGTCAAGTCAAAGCAGGCTAAAAACAGAACCTCTTTTGCCAGCGGTTCGGCTAGAGTCACGGTGAGAAGAGAGCGCCATTAAGTAAAAGAGATGTTGAATTCAACATATAGTGTGAACATATTGAATTAGTAACAATTAAAAAAGGTAAGAAAATGAAGAAGATTTTATCACTTGTATTCATGGTAGCAGCAATGATGTATGCTACTAGCGCAAACGCACAGATTAAGTTCGGTTTGAAGGGCGGTTTGAACGTGACAAGCATGTCTTTCAGCGAGGATGTATTTGATGCTTCCAACAAGACTGGTTTCTTTGTTGGTCCTATGGTGAAGGTTACTGTGCCTATCGTAGGTTTGAGCTTCGATGCTGCAGCTTTGTACGACCAGAAAGAGGCTGATGTTAAGTATAATATTGATGACGAATTTGGAAAGACTAATGTGAAGCAGCAGTCTATCAACATTCCTGTCAACGTACGTTACGGCTTTGGCTTGAGCAGCCTGGCTAACATTTTCCTCTTTGCTGGTCCACAGTGGGGCTTCAATGTGGGTGACAAGAACTTTGATTTGGAAAAGGTGGGCAACTACTCTTTGAAGAAGTCAAACTTCAGCGTAAACGTAGGTGCTGGTGTAACCTTGCTGAGCCATCTTCAGATATCTGCCAACTATAATATCGCTTGCGGCAAGTCGGCTGATGCTAGCTTCTCCAAGGCTTTTGATGCTGTTACAAAAGCTGACAAGAGCCGTAACAACTCTTGGCAGATTGCACTCGGCTACTGGTTCTAAGCTACTGTAGCCAGTATCTCTCCGAGTAGATACATTAAAATATATAAAAGCAGGTACCTGATGATGGGTATCTGCTTTTTTTTTGCTATCTTTGCAGAACGAATGTTTGGAAAGAACAGTTGGATAGCTGTTTCATACGATAAACATTCTGAAGAATTAGAAGATAGAACCAATGAGATATGTAGATGTGATATTGCCTCTTCCGCTCGACGGCACCTTTACTTATTCTGTCCCCGAAGGGATGGAAGAGAAAGTCGTGGCTGGTATGCGCGTGCTTGTTCCCTTAGGAAAAAGCAAGAAATATATTGCCATGGTAGCGGATGTACATTCCGAAAAGCCGGATTTCAACTGTAAGCCGATAGAGGCTGTTCTTGATTCCTATCCCTCTCTTCTTCCCCAGCAATATCGCCTTTGGCAATGGATCAGCGATTACTATATGTCACCTCTTGGCGATGTATATAATGCAGCCATGCCTGCCGGAATGAAATCTACAGAGAAATTCAAGCCCAAGATGGAACTCTATGTGGAGTTGGCTAGCAGTTATCGCAATGAACAGGCTCTGCACGTGGCGCTCAATATGGTGCAGCGTGCCCTGAAGCAATCGAAGACTTTGACCACCTTCCTGGCTCTTTCTCATTGGGATAGTCTGGAGGGAGATACGCCTAGAGAAGGTATCAAGAAGGTGACGAAGGAAGAGCTGATGAACGAGGCACGATGCACGGCAGCTGTGGTCAAGGCGCTCATCGACAGAGGCATCCTCTTTACCTACGAGTTGGAAGTGGGTAGATTGAATACGGCTGGAGAATCGCATCTAGACCAGATCAAGCCCTTGTCTATGCCGCAGCAGGATGCTTACAATCAGATACTGATGCAGATGCTGAAGAAAAACGTAGTGCTCCTGCATGGTGTAACTTCCAGCGGAAAGACGGAAATCTATATCCATCTCATCAGAAAAGCCATCGAGGAACACAGGCAGGTGCTCTATCTGCTGCCCGAAATCGCCCTGACGGTTCAGATCATGGAGCGACTGCACAAAGTCTTTGGCGACCGGCTCGGTATCTATCATTCTAAATATAGTGATGCAGAGCGCGTGGAAATCTGGCAGAAACAACTCTCCGGGCATCCCTATGATGTTATCCTGGGAGCAAGAAGCGCAGTCTTTCTGCCTTTCCAGAAACTGGGACTTGTCATCATCGATGAAGAGCACGAGACCTCTTTCAAGCAGCAGGATCCGGCTCCACGCTATCATGCCCGCAGTGCAGCCATCGTGCTTGCCAATATGTATCCGGAGGCAAAGGTGCTTCTGGGAACGGCTACGCCTTCGATGGAGAGCTATTACAATGCCCAGCAGGGCAAGTATGGATTGGTAGAACTGAAGACCCGATACAAGGATATCCAGTTGCCTGAGATACAGGTGGTGGATGTGAAAGACCTCCGCCACCGCAAGATGATGACGGGTGTTTATTCGCCTGTGCTCCTGGCGGCGGTAAGAGAAGCCCTGAAGAATGGAGAGCAGGCTATCCTCTTCCAGAACCGGAGAGGATTTGCACCGATGATAGAATGTAAGGTGTGTGGATGGGTGCCGAAATGCAAGAACTGTGATGTTTCGCTTACCCTGCATAAGAGTATCAATCTCCTTACCTGCCATTATTGCGGTTATACTTATCCGGTTCCTACTGAATGTCCTAACTGTGGCAGTACTGAGTTGATGGGCAGGGGTATCGGAACAGAGCGCATCGAAGACCAGATTTCCGAGATCTTTCCTGAAGCCCGCATCGCCCGAATGGACTTAGATACAACCCGTACCCGAAATGCCTACGAGCGACTGATCTCCGATTTCTCTTCGGGAAAGACAAATCTTCTGATTGGTACGCAGATGATATCAAAGGGCTTGGATTTCGATAAAGTGAGTGTAGTAGGAATCTTGAATGCTGATTCAATGCTCAACTATCCTGATTTCCGTGCTTACGAGCATGCTTTCATGATGATGGCGCAGGTGAGTGGAAGAGCCGGAAGAAAGGGCAAACGGGGACTCGTGATTCTGCAGACTAAGAATCCGACACTGCCTATCATCAGTCAGGTAGTACACAATGACTATGATTCTCTTTTCAAGGGAATCCTGGAGGAGAGAAGAATGTTTCATTATCCGCCTTTCTTCCATCTTATCAATGTGTTCCTGAAGCACAAGCACGAAAAGATCTGCCAACAGGCTAGTCTGGAATTGGGCAAGACGCTGAGAGGATGGTTTGGTGAACGCGTACTCGGACCGGATAAGCCGGCTGTAGCACGTGTAAAGACAATGAATATCCGCAAGATTGTCATCAAGCTGGAGAATGGTATCGACCAGAAGAAGGTGCGCGAATATCTGAAGTATGCCCAGCAGATGATGGCAAAAGATCCGAGGTATGGAGCTTTGCAGATATATTATGATGTGGACCCGATGTAATGGAAAAGGCTATCCTGCATGATGCGGGATAGCCTTTATAATTGTAGTTATGTATTTTCTTTTGAAAAGAATGTGAATTCTTTTTAGAAATTGATGTCAAGACCAACGGCAAACACATTGTTGTTACGTGTGTAGTCTGAACTGTAGTTGATGCTCTTCTGTTCTGTGAGCTGAACTTTCTCTGAAGTCTTCTTGTGCTGATAGAAGGTGTGGAAGTAAGCCACGTTCAGATCCATCTTCTTGTTGATGTGATAAACACCGCCGATAGCAGCAGAGTTAGAACTAACAACGAATGACTTGTCATCCATATACTCATCGCTCAAGCCATAGTTGGTGTTCTGCCAACCTGTACTCAAGGTAATCTTCTTGTTGACATCCACCTCAATACCTGCGTTGTACTCCAAGGTACCACGGTCCAATTTCTCCTGACGATTGTTGTATGATGTAGCGTGCTTGTCATCAAACCAGTGGAAACCAACGTTTACGCGTACGGCATTTACAGGGCTGTAACCTACACCGAGTGCCAGGTAAGCAGGAATATCGCCTGCAATCTTCTTACCATCCTCGTATTCACCGATAGCCTTTTCAAGCTTGGCATCGAACTGAGTCTTCAACTGTCTCATAGCTCCCTGAATAACTGGGTTGCCGATGATGGCATCTGCAGCCTGCTCAGGTACGCCACCTGCAATGTAAGCATTGCGGAGGTTGTCTGGAAGGTTACCGATACTTGGAACCTGGTTTACAGACTTGTTCTTCAGGCGGATACGAGTCTTGAACTCATACTTGGCAGCGAAGTTCCACTTGCCAGTCTTGAAATCCACGCCGATGATAGGAGTGAAGCCCACACCGCTCTGGTCACAGCTCAACTCGATGTTAGCTGCTGTTTCCTTGGTAGGGTCGAGTACCATATAGAGAGGCATTGCGCCAACCTTGATGTTCTCTACATAACCATAGTAGTTGGTAGAAGCATAGACACCACGTACACCTGCGAATGCACTGAAGTTGTCGGTGAACTTATAAGCAGCACCCAGAGAGAGACCATAGTAGTACTGGCGGCCGTGCATATAACTGTTGTAGCTATACTTGCCTTCCTTACCGAAACTCTTGTCGCTAGTGAAAACAGCTGGTACACCATACTGTGCTGCAACCTGGTCTACAGCACCAGCCAACTGGCAAGCTGCCAAAGCTGTCTCTGCTACAATCTTCTCGAAAGAGCCCAGTCCATCGTCGAAAGTACACTTTCCACCGCCACCAGTGAGGGCGAAACCTGCCTGGAGTGACCATCTGCCTTTATTATAAGCATACTGGAAAGAAGGGATAACAGGTGCAAACGCCTTACCCTTGAACTCGCGTGGAGTAGTAGGATTGTTCACATTATTAGTGAACAATGGATAATCATTTTCAATGCTACGTGTCTGGTAAGCCAACTGCCAGTTGATGGCAAGATGCTTTCCTTCACCCATGAATACAACGCCGGCAGGATTATAGTAAACGCCGTCAATACCAATTGAAGCCTCACGGCTCATCATTCTGTTGAATGCAACGTGCTGATTGGTGTTAGTGAGCAAACCACCTGCCAAAGAAGGTGTTGCACAGGCCATCGCAATGGCCAAACTAACTAATTTTAGTTTCTTCATCTTAATAATATTAAATAAAAACGTCCGCAAAGGTAACTATAATGTTCTATTTCTCCATAATGGTAATCTTATATTTAAAGTATATTAACGTAAAAAGCCCGAGAATCTGCACAAAACTTAAAGACTGTGCAAATTCTCGGGCTATTTGATAGCTTTATTTGTATGTTTCGATACCTTGAAAAATCAGCTGTTTTCAAGACTTTTGAGTGTCGGTTTCAGCTTGAGGAGCTTCTTCCTCCTTTTTCATGCTTTGATTCTCCTTCACATTCATGTGAGGATAGGAGATGCGGGTATGATAAATCGCCTTCAGACGATCGATAAGCACCAGCTTGGCAAGTGCAATGTCACGGAAGGTAATCGGGCATTCCTTGAAGAATCCATCTGCCACCTGTCCATCGATGAGCTTGTTTACCAGGTTGCTGATGCTTTCTTCCGTATATTCATTCAGTGAGCGGGAGGCAGCTTCTACCGTATCAGCCATCATCAGGATAGCCTGCTCTCGGGTAAACGGATTTGGTCCCGGATATTGGAACAGTGACTTATCTACTACTTCCGTAGGATGGGCATTGCAATAGTTTACATAGAAGAATTTGGCAATACCTGTGCCGTGGTGAGTAGTGATGAAGTCCTTGATAATACCAGGCAAACCTATCTTTTCTGCCATCTTCAGTCCTTCTGTTACGTGACTGATGATGATCTGGGCACTTTCCAGATCACTCAGCTGGTCGTGTGGATTCACTCCTGCCTGGTTCTCCGTAAAGAATACCGGGTTTGTCATCTTGCCGATATCGTGATAGAGTGCTCCGGTACGTACCAGCAGACTGTTTGCCTCGATACGGTTGGCTATCTCCGCTGCCAGATTACCTACGGTGATGGAGTGCTGGAATGTACCTGGAGCAATCTCGCTCAGGTTGCGCAGCAGCCCCTTGTTGGTGTTGGACAACTCGAAGAGTGTGACATTAGAGGTGAAACCAAACGTCTTCTCGATGATGTACATCAGTGGATAGGCGAGCAGCAGGAAGATTCCATTGATGGTGGAATAGGTGTACATGCTGCGGTCGATGTTGAACACCTGATTGTCTTGCATCAGCTGGAGGGCCACATATACCACGGTAGTACTGATGGCAACCAGGAGAGCTGTGAAGAATATCTGCGAGCGCTTGGATAATTCGCGCAGACTGTAAATCGCAACCAAGCCGGAAACCAGCTGCACGATGATGAATTCATATTGGTATTTCACAGCTGCCGCACAGATGAGAATCATCGTGGCATGCGTGATGAAAGCCGTTCGTGAATCCATAAAGACGCGCACAAAGATAGGTGCCATGGCAAATGGGATGATATATACGCTGAAGAAATTGTGCTTCATGATGAGTGACACAAAGATTGGGAACAGCGTGATCATCGCATAGAGCATGGTGATGCTGCGTGGCTTGTCGAAGTAGTCTTTGCGGAAGAGCGTGAGATAGAAGGTAAACATCATCACAAGAATCAGTACGAAGAGTGCCTGGCCGATGATGGTAGTGGTAAGCTCGTCCTCAGTAGAACTTCGGCGCTTCGTCTCCTTGTCGAAAGAGGTAAGCACTCGGTAAGTATAATCATTGATTACTTCGCCTCGGTCGATGATTTTCTGTCCGCTCATCACCATACCGCTGGCCAGCGGTATGCTGCTCAGCAAGTCTGTTCGTTCTGCCTCCGAGCGTTCCTTATCATATATAAGGTTGGGTTCCACATAGTCGTTGAGATTGCAGCGGGAGAGAATCTGCCGCTGTGCTGATATCTTCTCATCAAAGAAGATGTGTTCATAGGCGGCAATGGTAGAGTAGAAGTTACCGATAGGAAAGCTCTTGGCATTCTTGCCGCTGATGATGCGTATCATACTGGTAGAATCCTTGTAGATACGGTTATATTCAGGCGTGCTGACAATGCCCGTCTGATAAACCTGCTTCAGCTGGTTGGCTATGAGTTCCACGTATTCCTTCGGAAGTCCTGGAATGCCCTGGCTGAAGTCGTGGAGAAAACGCTTGATCTGTTCATTGCCGACATTGGAATTCACTGTGTAGTACGGCTGGAACTGCCGCAGCAGCGAATCCTGCTCGTGCTTGATGGCTTCATCGGTCTTGTAGATCGGGAAGTCGAAGGTGGCAATCACAGAACCGTACATCCAAGGTTTTCCCACATCGTAACGGAACTGTCTGCCCTCATTGCGTGGCAAAAACCAGACAATGATGGCAACTGTAAAGATAACGAGAATGGTCTTGGTGATCAGGTTGCGCCAATAATTCTCCTCGAGATTGTTGAATATACTCATGTTTGTTACGCTTTATGGTTTGTGACGTTTTTGGGCTAAAAAGCTGCTCATTTTCTCAAATATTGAGCAAAAAATCAGCATTTCTCCCATTAATTCCTTTTTACAGTGCGAAAATACGAAAAAAAACTATTATAATCGCAAAAAAAACTGTAAATTTGCAGAAAAATTCAAAAATAGCTATAAAATAAGACATGGCAGATAGAAAAGTAAGAGTGCGTTTTGCCCCAAGTCCAACGGGAGCACTGCACATTGGTGGTGTCCGTACCGCCCTTTATAATTATTTGTTTGCTCGCCAGCATGGTGGTGAGCTTGTGTTCCGTATCGAGGATACAGACTCTCATCGTTTCGTACCAGGAGCCGAGGAATATATCCTGGAATCTTTCAAGTGGCTCGGTATCCAGTTTGATGAGGGTGTGAGCTTCGGTGGCGAGCATGGTCCTTATCGTCAGAGCGAGCGTCGTGATATCTATAAGAAATATGTACAGCAGCTTTTGGACAATGGTAAGGCATACATCGCTTTCGATACTCCAGAGGAGCTGGAAGCTAAGCGTGCTGAGATACAGAATTTCCAGTACGATGCTCATACCCGTATGCAGATGCGCAACTCTCTCACCCTTTCCAAGGAGGAGGTAGATCAGCTCATCGCAGACGGTAAGCAATATACAGTACGTTTCAAGATTGAACCTGGACAGGAGATTCATGTCAATGATATGATTCGTGGCGACGTGAAGGTGATGAGCGATATCCTGGACGACAAGGTGCTCTATAAGAGTGCTGATGAATTGCCAACTTATCACTTGGCAAACATTGTGGACGACCATTTGATGGAAATCTCTCACGTGATTCGTGGTGAGGAATGGTTGCCTAGTGCCCCATTGCACGTTCTCCTTTATCAGGCTTTCGGTTGGGAGGATACCATGCCTCGCTTCGCACACCTTCCTTTGCTTCTCAAGCCAGAGGGTAAGGGTAAGTTGAGCAAGCGCGATGGTGACCGCCTCGGTTTCCCTGTATTCCCGCTGGAATGGCATGATCCTAAGACTGGCGAGGTTTCTTCCGGTTATCGTGAGAGTGGCTACTTCCCAGAGGCTGTAGTCAACTTCCTGGCGCTGCTCGGCTGGAATCCTGGTACAGAACAGGAAATCTTCTCTCTTGATGAGTTGGTGAAGGCTTTCGATATTTCACGTTGCTCTAAGGCTGGTGCCAAGTTCGACTTCAAGAAGGGAATCTGGTTCAACCACGAATACATTCTGATGAAGAGCGATGATGAAATTGCTAACCTCTTTGCCCCTATTGTTGCCAACAATGGTGTAGAGGAAACTTTGGACCGCGTAAAGCAGGTGGTACACATGATGAAGGATCGTGTGAACTTCGTCTATGAATTGTGGCCATTGTGTTCTTTCTTCTTCATTGCTCCTACAGAGTATGATGCTAAGACAACCAAGAAGCGCTGGAAGGAATGTTCTGCACAGCAGATGACAGAACTTGCTGATGTGCTTGAAGGTATTGAGGATTTCTCTATCGAAGGTCAGGAACCTGTCGTGATGAAATGGGTAGAGGATAAGGGCTACAAACTCGGTGATGTGATGAACGCATTCCGTCTGACTCTCGTTGGTGAGGGTAAGGGCCCGGGTATGTTCGATATCTCTGCCTTCCTTGGCAAGGAGGAAACTCTGCGCCGTCTTCGCAAGGCAATCGAAGTTTTGGGTTAATTCACAATAATTTCTCTCTGAATGGCTTTCTGCAGCATGTTGTTGAAGGCTATTCAGAGAGTTCACGTATTTATAGATAGTAACCAATATAAAGAAATATCATGATCTATAATATCGTAATA
>ERZ506957.571-NODE-571-length-15163-cov-4.583797_pt1 | contig 15163 bp, 9 predicted proteins | sample MGYA00512894_ERZ506957 | MGnify/ENA metagenome assembly ERZ506957
CAATAATATGACGCTTTGTCATATATCCATTCTGCCTAGGATATGATGCTGTGTCATAATCCATCCCGGTTTATCGCATATGCTTTAGTTGCGCAGCAAGCTGCTCCCGGCAGGGGTTCTCCCCCGCTGGGAGCTTGCTTCATCATGATTGGTCATGCCGTATATTTCGCGCTGCCAAAGGCCAATAAGCCCTGGGTATCACAGGGGATGCTGGAGCATACGATAGCAGAAAAATGTGTGATTATGACAACCAGTCATAATTGATGCCACGAAAAACTCCCGGCAGGTTGGTGCCCGCCGGGAGTTCATTTTGCTGTTATCGATTATGCTGTGTATTTCGCATCGCCGAAGTTCCACAGGCCCTGGGCATCACAGGTGATGCCGGAAAGGGAGGCGTGGCAGTACAGCGGAGTCTTGCCCGTATCCTGCGGCAGCAGCACCGCCTCTTCGGCCAGCAGCTGCATGGCGCCCTTCACCAGCCCGATTCGGGCGGATTCTTCGGTTTCTGTGTCGATTTTTGACAACATTTCGTCAAATTCTTCGCTATTATACTTAGCGTAGTTGCTTTCGCTTGCACTGGCGAACCAATGGAGCAGCACTGCCTCATCCGGGTAGTCCAGGCTTACCGCCAGGTACAGCAGGTCGTATTCCCCGGCATCGCGGGCAGCCTTGTAGTCCTCATAATCCAGGGCATTTACGGTCAGGTTCGTGGCATTGGCCAGCGCTTCGGGCACCGCCGGGGCGTCCTTCAGGGTCAGCAGGGTCATGTTCTCCGGCAGGGGACCGGTCCCCTTTTCCCCGGCCAGCAGACGCTTTACGGCCAGGCGGGTCTCCGCTTCGGACAGTTTTTCGGTATTCAGCACATAATAGCCGGTCACGCCATTACTGCCTGTCACCGGGGTAATAGCATCCCCGGCGTAGCCAAAGGTCGCCTGCAGGGTGCCATCGGCGGCCAGAGTCTCCAGCGCGGCCAGATCGCCGTAGTAGTATTTTAGGGCGAGGCCGGCGGCGGGTTTCTCCCCGCGGTAGCCGGTATTGGGCTTCAGCGTAGCCACATTTTCGGTGATATCGGCAAGCGCGTAGCGGCCATTATAGGCCATCTCGCCCTCCTTGATGGGCCAGAACGCCGGGGCTGCCAGCATGTGGGCAAAGCCGGAATAATCGCCCTCCAGCGTTACCACCAGCTTGCCGTCCTCGGTCGCTTCCAGGCCCAGCTCGCTTTCCTCGTTCTCGTAATCCCTGGCGCCCAGGATAACATCAAAGAGATACCGGCAGGGGCTATCCACCGCGCCACTGATCACGCGGGTCCAGGCGGTGATAAAGTCCTCGGCCTTTACAGGAGTGCCATCACTCCAGCAGGCACCCTCCCGCAGGGTAAAGGTATACACCGGACGCTTGGCGGCGTCATCGGTGGCGGAGATCTCCCAGCTTTCGGCCGCGGCGCCCACCGCCTGGCCGTTTTCATCCACAGCGGTCAGTCCCTGGTACAGCATGCCCAGCACGGCGCGGGCCGCCAGGCTGCCATCGTACAGGGCCGGGTCGGTATTGGCCGGCTGGCCCGGTACACCGATGGCCACCACGCCGGTATCGCTTACCGTGCCGGCTAGATATTCCTTTTTGCCGCCGCAACCCACCATGGTAAGCACCAGGGTGAGAGCCAGCAGCAGCGCTATTATTTTCTTCATCGCTCGTCCTCCGTATCGGGGTAGATTTTCCCCCAGTATACCGCATTTCCCGGCATTTGAAAAGGGGGTCCGGTCTCATCTTGCCCGCTGGGAACATTTTTCCTGTCCTGCCATAAATAATTCCAGCCACGGGAAGTCCCAAATCCATTTACGATTCTATTACAAAACGCCTAATTCGTTGCTTTTATCCTCATTCGGCGCTATAATTATTTGATAGATAGACTGCCGGTTTGCGCTCATCCGGGGGAGGCTTTTTTGCTCCTCCTCCACGGGGCCCGGCAGCAGCCGGACGGCGGGCGCAGCCCCGCCGCCGCAGGCGGCGAAAGCAGGCGATGCCTGCTTTGCCCCGGCGCAGCCGGGGCGGGCTGCGCCCCGAACCCGCACCCTGCAGGGGCCCTATGAGGGGCCGCAGCCCGCCCGAAAACCATCACCTTGTAGGAGGCACCCCGTGGAATGTTACCTGGATAACAGCGCCACCACCGCCGTTTCCCCCGAAGCGGCCGCCCTGGCGCTGCACATAATGACCGAAGAATACGGCAACCCCTCCTCGCTGCACCGCCGGGGCTTTTTGGCGGAGCGTGCCATGACCGAGGCCCGGGGGCAGGTGGCCGCCGTGCTGCACTGCCGCCCCGAGGAGATCATCTTTACCGCGGGGGGGACGGAAAGCAATAATATTGCCCTGCTGGGGGCCGCCCGTGCCATGAAGCGCCGGGGCAACCGCATCGTCACCACCGCCGTGGAGCACCATTCCGTTCTTGCCATCTGCAAGGCGCTGGAAAATGAGGGCTTTGAGGTCATTACTGTGGCGCCCGATGAAAGCGGGCATATCACCCCGGAGACGATGGCCGCCGCCTGCAATGAAAAAACCATCCTTGCTTCCTGCATGATGGTGAACAGCGAGACCGGCGCCATCCATGACCTGCCCGCCATTGCCGCCGCCTGCCGCCGCAAAAACCCCAACCTCATCTTCCACGCTGACTGCGTGCAGTCCTTCTGCCGCCTGCCTATAGATCCCGTCAAATGGGGAATACAGCTTGTCAGCGTCAGCGGACACAAAATCCACGCCCCCAAAGGCACCGGCGCTCTCTACATCGCCAAGGGGACCCGCCTGCTTTCGCCGCTTTACGGCTCCGGGCAGGAAAGGGGGCTGCGCCCCGGCACCGAAAATGTCCCCGGCATCGCCGCGCTGGGGCTGGCCGCCCAGCTGATGAACGACCACTGTGCGGAAAATTTTGCGCATTTTACTGCGCTGCGGCAGCGAATGATTACAAATTTATCACAATCGCCGGCCGTCTGCATCAATTCCCCCGCCGACGCCGCACCTTACATTGTAAACTGCTCGGTTCAGGGCATTCGCAGCGAGGTGATGATCCACTATCTGGAGCAGTTCGGCATCTATGTTTCCAGCGGCAGCGCCTGTGCCAAGGGAGAGCGCAGCCATGTACTGACCGCCATGGGGCTTTCCCGTGACCGTATCGACTCCGCCGTGCGGGTGAGCATGACCGACACCACCACCCCGGAAGAGATCGACGAATTCTGCCGCCGCCTGCTGGAGGGCGAGGCCACCCTGACCAAACGAAGATAAGGAGTTTTTCCCCGCATGAATGAGATCATCCTGCTGAAGAGCGGTGAGATCGCCCTCAAGGGCCTCAACCGCAGCACCTTTGAAGATATCATGGCCAAAAACGCCCGCCGCCGCCTGCAGCCGCTGGGGGAATTCAAGATCTGGCATGCCCAATCCACCACCTATGTGCAGCCCCTCACCGAGGGTGTGGACATGGATGAGGCGGTGCGCCGCCTGCAGACGGTATTTGGCATTGTGGCCGTGACCAAGAGCTGCGTAGTGGAAAAGGACTTTTCGGTCATCTGCCCCGCCGCCGCCGAATACTTTGCCCCGCAGCTTTCCGCCGCCCGCACCTTTAAGGTGGAGGCCAAGCGCAGCGATAAATCCTTCCCGATGAAAAGCCCGGAGATCAGCCGGGAGCTGGGCGGGTACCTGCTTTCCCGCTTCCATCACCTCAAGGTAAAGGTGGAGCAGCCCGAGATCACCATTACCGTGGAGATCCGGGAGCAGGGTGCCTATCTCCACGCCAATCAGCTGCCCGGCGCGGGCGGCATCCCCGTCGGGACCGGCGGACGGGCCATGCTGCTGCTCTCCGGCGGTATTGATAGCCCGGTGGCCGGCTACATGATGGCCAAGCGCGGCCTGGAGATCGCGGCAGTGCATTTTGCCTCGCCCCCCTACACCAGCGACCGTGCCCGGCAGAAGGTGCTGGACCTGGCCCAGGAACTGACCCCCTATACCGGCCGCATCCGGCTGTTTGTGGTGCCGTTCACCCGGCTACAGGAGCTGCTGCGGGAGCGCTGCCCGGAGGATTACTTCACCATCCTGATGCGGCGCTACATGATGCGGGTGGCCGAGCGAATTGCCCTGCGGGAGGACTGCGGCGCGCTGATCACCGGCGAAAGCCTGGGACAGGTGGCCAGCCAGACCATGCAGGCCATCGGCTGCACCGACCTTGCCTGCCGGCTGCCGGTGCTGCGTCCCTGCATCGGCATGGATAAGGAGGAGATCGTACGCATCAGCCGCAAGATCGAGACCTTTGAGACCTCCATCCTGCCCTACGAGGACTGCTGCACCGTATTTACCCCCCGCCATCCCAAGACCAAGCCCACCGTAGCCGCCGTGGAGGCCATCGAGGCTGAAATGGCCATTCCGGAGGAGCTGGTGGCCGAGGCCGCCGAGCAGGCCGAGCTCAATATCATCCGCTACTAAATTTATAAATGACTACAAGGGGCAGGCACGAGGCGCAGCCCCCGGCGGCAAAGCCGCCGCTGCGGCCGAAGGCCGCAGAAACCGCCCGCAGGGCGGTTTGGGCTGCGCCCCGGCCACCCGGCTGCAGAAAAAAATTTCCATCCGACAAAATTCACAGCTTATTCGTATTCTATTTGCAGCCGCGAAAAAACTTTGCGGTATGCTATTCTTAACTAATTGTGTCCATACATAGGAGGGGAACGCCGTCCCATGAAGATCACTATTCTTGCCGTCGGCAGCGAGGCGCAGTATCAGCCCACCTTTGATACCGCCTACCAGTATCTTAAAAAAGAAACCGCCGCCCTTTCGGCGGAGCTTTCCTACGCCATCTGTCGCCCGGATGCCGCCGAGCTGTTTGCGGCCCTGCGCAACGCCATGGGCCAAAGCGAAGCGGTCGTGCTGCTGCTTTCGCCGGAGCCCGCCGCCGTTTCCACGGCGCTGCGGGTGGTCTGCGGCGGGCTGGAGCGCACCGCCCAAACCGATGCCGCCCTGCAAAAGCAGCTGGAAGCCCGCGCCGCCCGCATGGGCCTTACCCTGGGGTATGAGCAGCTGGCGGATTTCGCCTCCTGTCCCTCTGGGGCCACCCAGCTGCCCAATGCGCAGGGCCTGGTGCAGGGCTATGCTATCGCCGCGCGCCGGCAGCTGCTAATGGCGCTGCCCGCCCTGCCGGGTGAGCTCTCCGCCCTTTATCCTTCCGCAGTGCGCCCCCTGCTGGGCAAGCTGGCAGGGCTCGCGGTCAGCTACGCCACCGTGCGGGTGCTGGAGCTGGACCAGTTCTCGGTCCCGCAGGAGATCACCCGTCTAAGCCAGAATCCCCACCTCAAGCTCACCTCCCGCCACCAGTGCGGTGATTATACCATCTTTGTGGAGGCCACCGGCGCTACCCAGCAGGAGGCCGAGGAATATCTGCAGCGGGCCATCACCCATATGCAGCAGACCTTCGGCATCTACCTGTACTGCATCGGCGATCGTCCCCTCCCCCAGATCGCCGTGGACGGCATGACCCGCCATGGGCTCACCCTTTCCACCGCGGAATGGGGCACCGGCGACCTGCTGCGGGAGCAGCTCTCCGCCGTCATCGGTGCAAACAGCTGCTACCGTGCCTCCTACGATGACACCCACATCGGGCAGGAGCTGGAGCTCCCCCGCCGGGTGCTGCAGAACCCCGCCGAAAACGCCGCGCTCATTGCGGGGCTGCTGGCCCAGCAAAGCCGCAAAGCCGGGCACACCGCCCTGGGCCTGGGCCTTTACTGCCAGCCGGAAAGCGGCCAGCTGCATGTGGCCCTGGCCGATAAAAACCGCATCTGGAACCGCCGGCTCTCGGTCACCGAGCTCCGCCGGGAGGACACCCAACAGATCGCCGTGTGGCAGGCCCTGAATGTCCTGCGGCTGTACACCGCGCAGTATCCCAAGCAGCTCCCCGGCGGCATAGAGCCCGCCGAGCTGGATAAGCGTGCCGGGATCGGCTCGCTCTTTGCCTGTTCCGCGGCCAAAGCTCCCAAATCCCCCGCAAATACTTCCGGAAAGGAACCGAAAGCTTCTATGGAAAAGAAAATCCGTACCAAGACCCGCACCGCCGCGGCCGAACCCGCCGCTGAAGCCGTGAAGGGCACCAACCTCATCCAGCGCATCAAGATGAAGTCCATCACCAAGAATGATAAGATCCGCATCATTCTGTTGGCGGTCTGCATCATCGTGTTCCTGGCCTCCGGCATCTATATCATCAATAACAAGCTCCAGTCCATCAAGAACAAGAACCTTTCCGATGAGCTGGCCGGTCTGTACGATCCCGATGGCACCACCGATATCTCAGTGGATGGCTATCCCAAGGATTACATCCGCGGCTTTGAGGCGTTGTACCAACGCAATCCCGATATCGCCGGCTGGGTCAAGATCCCCGATACCAAGCTGGACTACGCCGTGGTACAGGCCGAGGATAACGATAAATACCACCGGGCGGATATCGACGGCAAGTACAATGACTGGGGCATCCCCTATGTTGATTTCCGTGTCGACCAATCCAAGCCCTCCTACAATACCGTCATCTACGGCCACAATATGGGCGATGGCACCATGTTCGGCTATCTGCAGGCCTACAAAAAGCTCAGCTACTACCAGCAGCACCCGCTCATCAGCTACAACAGCGTCTACCGCAAGGATATGTATAAGATCTTTGCGGTGGTGGTGTGCAAGGCCGATGACCCCGATTTCGATTACCACAATTTCATCGACAGCGACAGCGATGCCGCCAAGAATGAATATATCGAAAAGATCATGAAGCGCTCCATCATCAAGACCACCGTGGATGTAAAAGCCAGCGACCGCCTGTTGACCCTTTCCACCTGCGATTATACCTTCCGTGATCCCGATACCAATAAGCTCATCGCCCGTCTGGTCATATTCGGCCGCGCGCTGCGGGATGGCGAAAGCGAAGCGGTCAATGTCAATGCCGCCACCCTGAACCCCAACCCGCTGATGCCCAAGCAGTGGTATGAGTACATCAAGAAGCAGCAGGAGAAGAAGGCCGCCGAGGAGCTGGAGAAGGAGCAGAAGGCTTACATCGAGCTGTGGCTCACCGAAGAGGAGATCGCCGCGGCCTCCAATATGACCACCGCCGAGCTTTATGAGAAAGCGCAGGAGCGCGCCGCCCAGGCCGAGCGCTGCATGACGGCGGAGGAACTGGCCGAAGGTCTTACCCCCAAGCAGATCAAGGAGCGCATCGAGTACCGTCAGAAGCTCTTTGCCATGCTGCTGACCCAGGATGAGACCGACGGCAACACTGCCAGCAAGAAACTCGCTCTCTGCCAGGAGCGTCTGGATATCCTGCAGCAGGAGGTGACCGTGAACGGCGAAAAGAAACCGCTGTTCGATGATAACACCCTCTTTGCCAGCAAGTGGAGCCAGCTGCAGGCCCGCTATGAGCTGCTCTCCAAGCAGAAGGACTGGAAGACCTACCTTTCCATCACCGATGTTCAGAACCTGAATATCTCCGGCGATACCCTGAAGAACTCCCTGACCGCCAACCAGCAGAAGGCCCAGAAGTACCTCACCCCCGAGCAGATCGGCCAGTACAATAACTGGCATGATCTTTCCGCCGCCATAGCCAAGGCCGAGGCCACCCGCAAGGCACTGGAGGCCGAGGGCTTGAAGGCCGGCCTGACCCAGGCGGAAATGGATAAGATGAGCCTTTCCGAGCTGCAAAAGGCGGTGGATAAGGCCAAGAACAAGACCGAGATTGAAAAGACCATCGCCGATATCAAGGTGCTCAACCCCGATGCCACCGGCTCCAACGGCACGGCCCTTTCCGATATGACTCTGGATGAGCTCAAGGCGCTGCTCTCTGCCCTCCAGCAGGAGCGCGCCACCCTGGAGGCTTCCGCCAAGGCCGCCGGTATGACCGCCGATGAGATCAAGAAGTATCCCAGCAACGCGGCGCTGCAGCAGGTCGTCAATGAGAAGCAGAAGGCCCAGCGCGATGCCCTTATCAAGGAAATCCTCGCTATGGAGGGCCACCCCTCTGAAAGCGAGCTGCAGGGCAAGACCCTTGATGAGCTGAAGGCCATTAAGGCCCAGCTCACCGAGCAGGCCGCCCAGCGCACAGCGCTCATCAGTGATATCAAGGCGCTGGCGGCCGGACTGGGCGAAAGCGTGGATGAAAACGCCCTTAAGGGCATGACCTACGATCAGCTCGTTGCCAAGAAGCAGGAGCTGCAGGATAAAAAGGCCGCCAAGGATCAGGAAACCCAGCGTCAGGCCGATCTGGCCGCCATTCGTGCACTGGATCCCGCCGCTGCCGATTCCGTCCAAAATTCCGATGCCGCTTCGGTCACCAGCAAGCTGAATGAAGTCCGCTCCATTCGTGCCAATCTGGAGGCAGCCGCCCGCGGGCTGGGGATAGACCCCGCCCAGTATCCCACCAACGCAGCGCTCGATCAGGCAATCAAGGATAAGCAGCAGTCCTCCGGCGGTGAGGGACAAAACCCTGCTTCCGAATCCGGCGAAACCCCGACCCCCTGAAGCAGCATTCCACCGGGCGCTCCCACTGCATAACGGGAGGTGAAAGGGCCGTACGGCACCTGTTCCCATGTACATAGCCTCTCCCCCGACCGGGCTTTCCGGCCGGGGGCTTTTTTATCCCCGCCGGCCTGCGCGGGGCGCGGAGCGGGGCCGCAGGCCGCCCGCCTTCCCCCTGTACTAAAAAAGAGCCCCCGTAGGGGCCCTTTCTTCTATGTTATCGTCCGCTTACGGCTCGTCCAGCAGGTTGCCAAACTTGATGCCCTCCAGCTTCTCGCGCACCATCTCGGAAATATCCGCATAGATGCGGCTGAATTTGCACACCATGCAGGCCTGCCGGTTGCGGTTACAGGTGTAGTCGTCCTCGTTCAGGCACCGACTGATGGCATACGGCCCCTCCACCTGCTCTATCACCTCGTACAGAGAGATCTCCTTCGGGTCCTTGGCCAGCTCGTAGCCGCCGCCGGCCCCCTTGTAGCTTTTCACCAGCTCGCCCGCCACCAGCTTCCGCAGAATCTTCAGCGAAAAACGCAGCGTCACGCCGGTCTGCTCGGCGATAGCCGCCGCCTCCATCCGCCCGCCGTTCTGCGCCAGGCAGTATACGATCCGAACCGCGTAGTCGGATTCCAGCGTAATATGCACCGTTCTCCCTCCCCTTATTCCAGGAAATCCTTGAGCTTTTTGCTGCGGCTGGGGTGACGCAGCTTGCGCAGGGCCTTGGCCTCTATCTGCCGGATGCGTTCCCGGGTCACATTAAATTCCTTGCCTACTTCCTCCAGCGTGCGGCTGCGGCCGTCCTCCAGGCCAAAACGCAGTCGCAGTACCTTCTCCTCACGCGGGGTCAGGGTGGAAAGCACCTCAGCCAGCTGCTCCTTCAGCATGGTATGGCTGGCCACATCGCTGGGGGCGGGGGCGTCCTCGTCGGGGATGAAATCGCCCAGATGGCTGTCCTCCTCCTCACCGATGGGCGTTTCGAGGGAAACCGGCTCCTGTGCCACCCGCATGATCTCCCGGACCTTCTCCACCGGCATCTCCAGCTTTTCAGCGATCTGCTCATTGGTGGGCTCGTGGCCGTTTTCGTGCAGCAGCTGGCTGTTCACCTTCTTCACCTTGTTGATGGTCTCCACCATATGCACCGGGATGCGGATGGTACGGGCCTGATCGGCAATGGCGCGGGTAATGGCCTGCCGGATCCACCAGGTGGCGTAGGTGGAAAACTTAAAGCCCTTGGTGTGGTCGAATTTTTCCACCGCCTTGATAAGGCCCAGGTTGCCCTCCTGGATCAGATCCAGGAACTGCATACCGCGGCCCACATACCGCTTGGCAATGGAAACCACCAAACGCAGATTTGCCTCGGAAAGCCGCTTTTTGGCGGCCACATCGCCCTCCGACATCCGGATGGCCAGCTCGACCTCCTCCTCGGCGGAAAGCAGCGGCACCCGGCCGATCTCCTTGAGGTACACCTTTACCGGGTCATCGATGCTGATGCCGTCGGCGCTCAGCACGCTCTCCAGCTCCTCATTGCTGGCCGGGGCTATGCTCTCGCCGCCATCGTCCTCCACGATCTCGATATTGTACGCCTCAAAGGTATCGTACAGCTTGTCCACCTGTTCCACATCGTAGTCCAGCTCCTCCAGCGCGTCGCTGATCTCCTTGGTGGTCAGGCGGCCCTTCTGCTTACCGCTTTCCAGCAGCTCCTTGAGTACCTGTTTTTTATCCTGTGTCGCCATCTGTTGCTCCTCCTTATGGGGAAAGCTCCCCTTCGTTACTGATCTTGATTGGTCTGTGCGGGGCCTGGTGTGCCCGCTCGTCGCCGCGGGCTGTCCCTTCCGCAAGCTATCCCGCTGCCAGCGCCGTGAATTCGCGTTCTGCGGGCTTTTGCCTTCCCGGCGGCAAATCTTCCCGGAAAAGGCGCCATCTCCTTGTTCTGCGCCATTTTTGGCGTTTTTATTCCTTTCGCCGGCTTTTCTCCCGGTTCAGATTCTCTATGTACTGCCGCAGCGCCTCGCCGGAAAGCTGCCCCAGCTCGTCCCTGCTCATCCGGGCCGCGTAGTCCCGCAGACACTTCAAGCAGTCCTCGGCTTCCTCATCGGTCACCGGCGGGGCGCCCGGCAGCTGCCATTTGGCCAGCCGGTCCACCGCCTGTGGGGAGAGCTTCTCCCCCAGGGCGCTGATATCCAGCTCCTGCCCGGAAAGCCCCCGCTGCAATAGCACCCGGTACATCGTCCGGTCGTTCTCGCTTAGGAAGTACCCCTCCGGCAGCCGGTCCCGCAGCGCTTCGGCCCGGTCGGGGTTGCGCAGCAGGTACCGCAGCAGCCGCTCGGCGGCCTTCATCTCCCGGGGGTGCTGCCGCAGCAGCAGCTCGTCCTCCCGGTCCTTGCCGCTGTCCTCCCGGATCGGCGGCGCGATGAGATCCCGCTCCTCCTTTTTGCGGTCGCGGTAGTCCCGGCGCTTCTGCTCCCGGGCGATCTGCCCGGCCACGGCGGCCTTATCCACCTCCAGCTCCCGGCATACCTTGCTCAAGTATACCTCCCGCTCGATGGGATTGGGCAGCCCGGCCATCAGCGCCGCAAACTGCTTCAGGAACGAAACCTTGCCCTCGGCGGAGGTCACATCGTTTTCCTGCCGCAGCTTATTGATGGCAAAATCGGTGGCGGAGCTGCTGCCCTCTATCAGCTGGGCAAAGCGTTCCGCCCCGAATTTCTTGATAAATTCATCGGGGTCCTTGGCATCCGGGATGGAAAGCACCCGGATCTTCACCCCCGCCGCCTCCAGCAGACCGGTGGCCCGCCGGGTGGCTGCCTGGCCGGGGGCATCGCTATCGTAGCTCAGCACCACTTCCCCGGTGTACTGTGCGATGAGCCGACTCTGCTCCTCCGTCAGCGCGGTGCCCAGGGTGGCCACCGCGTTGGTAAAGCCCGCCTGGTGCATCGAGACCACATCCATGTACCCTTCGCACAGGATCAGCTCCTTGCGGTCGCTGCCCTTGGCAAAATTGAGGGCAAAGAGGTTCCGGCTTTTTTTGAATACCGGGGTATCACTGCTGTTGAGGTACTTGGGGCCCTTTTCTCCCAAATTTCGACCGCCAAAGGCGATGACATTCCCCCGCAGATCGATGATGGGAAAGATGGCCCGGTTGCGGAAAATATCATAATAACCGCCCCGCTGGCCCTCATTGGCCAGGTGGGCTGCCAGCAGCTCCTCTTTGGTGTAGCCCAGCTTTTTCATGGCATCGGTCAGGCCGTTCCAGCCCTCGCTGGCGTAGCCGATGCCAAAGTGGGTGATGGTCGCCTTGGTCAGCCCTCGCCCGATGAGGTAAGCCCGGCCGGGCCGGCCCGCCTCGCTCATCAGGTTGCGGTGGAAGTAGCGGGCGGCATCCCGGTTTAGCTCCAATATTCGTTTTCTCAGCCGGGCGGAGCGGTCATCTCCCGCCTCCTCCGGCACCTGCATCCCGGCCCGCTGGGCCAAAAAGCGGATGGACTCCATGTAGTCCAGGTTCTCTATCCGCCGGATAAAGCTGATGACATCCCCGCCCGCCCCGCAGCCGAAGCAGTAGAAGGACTGGTTTTCCGGGTAGACGGTAAAGGAGGGCGATTTTTCGCTGTGGAAGGGGCACAGCCCGGAAAGGGTCCGCCCCCGCCGCCGCAGGTTCACATAGCTGCCAATGATCTGCTCGATATCGCTGCGGTATTTCAGCTCCTGTAAAAATTGATCCGGGATCACAGCGGTCCCTCCTTTCTTTTTTGGGTGGATTTTTGTTAGGGTTTATAGTCGGGCCAGTTTGTAGTCGCCTTCGGCGTCGCGGGGCCTTTTGCAAAGGCATAGTTAGCACCGCTCGCCGCGGGGGCCTTCCTTTTGCTCCTGCAAAAGGAAGCAAAACAGGGCAAAGGGGAACCGGGCTTTCCCCTTTGCAAACCTCTTTGACGCTTAGCTGTGCTGGATACGAATGTTGTTTTTCCCTAAATAATCGGGAAAAACAAATCCGTACTGCGCACAGATGCGCTCCAAAGGTAGCCACGGCGTATTTGCCCCCTCCGCCTTGCGGTACCCGAAAAGAACTTCGCGCTGCTCGCTTGCTCGTTCTTTTCGACCGCTGCGGGTGCTCCGCCTCGCTGCATCCGCCATTGGCGGCGCTCGGCTCCGCACCCCCTACCCCTCCCCCGTGGCGGGGGAGGGGCCGTCTGGGCAAATAACTTCTGGTTCAAATTTTAGGCTCGGCATCATGCCTTCCTGCTATTGGTTTGCAGTAGTCCCAAATAAAATACGCCGCAGGCACCTTGAGAGCGTATCTGCAGCGCTGTACGGACGATGCCAAGCATCGTTCGTATCCAGCCGCAGTTTAGCGGTAAGGGGGTCTTGGGGCACAGCCCCAAGCGTGTTTTGGTATGGGGCCCCCGGCGGGACGCAAGGCCCGCCGGGGAAAGGAGGAGCGGCGGAGCGTTGGAGGGTTACCCCAAGCGTAAGCGGGGTGACCCGACATGGAGCGCAGCCCGCGACGACGCGCACATACAAAAGTAGGGCCCCGGCGGCGAGCCGTACCGGCTTTGCGCCCCGCCGAAGGCGACCACCAATTTGGCTTAAAAACTCTTTTTCCCACTTTTCTTCATAGAAAAGCAAGCCCCGCCGCCAGGCGAATATGACATAAAAAGAGCCGCCCCCATCGGGCGGCTCTTTGCGGTTAAGCAGTCATTATTATAGCCCCAGCCAATCCTCCACCGAGGCCTTGATCTCGCCGTAGGCCTTTTCAGCGGTGGGCCGGTCGGCCGCCCGCAGGGAGTAGTAGAACTTGAGCTTGGGCTCAGTGCCGCTGGGCCGGGCCACCAGACTGCCCTCTTTCCCCAGCCGGAATTCCATTACATTGGAGGCGGGAAGCCCCGTGGGGGTCTTGCCCTCGCCGTCCTCATACCGGATGCCGGACTCGTAATCGGTGTGGCCGGTCACCGCCCGCCCGCCGATGGCAATGGGCAGCTCGGTGCGCAGCGTTTCCATCAGCGCCGCCATCTTTTCCATGCCGTCGCTGCCGGGGAAGGTATAGCTGTCCACCTTGTTAAAATAGTAGCCGTACTGCGCATAGAGGTCGTCCAGCGCCTCACCGAGGTTCTTGCCCCGGCCCTTGTACCACGCCGCCATCTCACAGATGAGCATGGAAGCGACCACCGCGTCCTTATCCCGCACATAGCCGCCCACCAGATAGCCGTAGCTCTCCTCAAAGCCGAAGATGAACCGCTCCGGATGGCCTTCGGCCTCCAGATGAGCGATCTGCTCACCGATGTACTTAAACCCGGTCAGCACCTGCCGCATCTCCACCCCATAGTGCGCCGCGATGGCGTCGGTCATGGTGGTGGAAACAATACTGCGGACGGCGACGGGGTTTTCCGGCATTTTGTGCAGCTCCAGCCGGGTCCGGCAGATGTAATCCAGCAGCAGCACGCCCATTTCGTTGCCGGAGATAAGGCGCGGCGTGCCGTTCTGCAGCACAGCGGTGCCCACCCGGTCGCTGTCAGGATCGGTCGCCAGCAGCAGGTCGGCCCCCAGCTTCTCGCACAGGTTCAGCCCCAGCTGCATCGCCTCCAGTATTTCAGGGTTGGGGTAGGGGCAGGTAGGAAAGTCCCCGTTGGGCTGCTCTTGCTCCGGCACCACGGTGATATCGGTGTGGCCCATCCGCTTCAGCACGGTCATCACCGGCACCAGCCCGGAACCGTTAAGCGGAGTATACACCAGTCGCAGACCGGCAGCCTTGCCCAGCTCGGGGCGCAGCGCCTGCGCCATCACCGCGGCATAGTACCGCTCAATAAGGGCATCGCCAATGTATTCAATGCGCCCGTCGGCCAGCGCTTCCTCAAAGTCCGCCAGCTTCACATCCCGGAAGATATCCGTCTTTTCAATCTCCTCGGAAACAGCGGCCGCTACATGGCCGGAGATCTGCGCACCGTCGGCGGCATAGGCCTTGTAGCCGTTGTACCGGGCGGGGTTGTGGCTGGCGGTCACCATCACGCCGCCCGTACAGTGCCGGTCCAGCACCGCAAAGGAAAGCGCCGGGGTGGGCATCAGGTGGGGATACAGATAAACCTTAATGCCGTTGGCGGCCAGTACCCGTGCCGTTTCCCGCGCAAAAACATCACTCTGGTGGCGGCTGTCGTAGGAAATGGCAGCGCTCGGTTTTTCATCCTGCGTCAGCAGGTAGGCGGCAAAGCCCTGTGTGGCCTGCCGCACGGTGTAGATGTTCATACGGTTGGTGCCGGCGCCCAGCTCGCCCCGCAGCCCGCCGGTGCCAAATTCCAACGACCGGTAAAAGCGCTCATGCACCTCTTTCTCCTCGTTGCGGATGGAAAGCAGCTCGGCGGAAAGCTCAGGGTCGGTCACTTCCTCCAGCCAGCGGCGCAGCTCGGCCTGTTCTTTACTCATATTTCAGCACTCCTTTCGGGGGATATTTTCCAACTCCATAATAGTCAAAAAGGGCCGGGCTGTCAATCGGGAAAAGCGGCGAGTTCGGCTGCCGCCGGGGCCCCTCCTCGGCCAATCGCAGTCCCTGCCGCCTTGCGGTGCCCGAAAAAATCATCGCGCTGCTCGCTTGCTCGATTTTTTCGACCGCTGCGGGTGCTCCGCCTCGCTGCATCCGCCACTGGCGGCGCTCGGCTCCGCACCCCCT
>ERZ506957.583-NODE-583-length-15051-cov-4.882835_pt1 | contig 15051 bp, 8 predicted proteins | sample MGYA00512894_ERZ506957 | MGnify/ENA metagenome assembly ERZ506957
GTCGGGCGGTATTTATGCCCGCAAAAACCGTATGTGCTCTTGTTAAGCGAAGGTAAGTACTCCATATACAAAGCGCAGAAGAACCTCCTTGGAGATAAGTATGCTGCATCCAGCATATATAGCCGCTGTGTGGAAGCAGAGGCATATGCCAAGGGTGGAAACCCAGTGTATAAATACTTCATCAAGGCCTAAACGCAGCAATACCCCCTCCATCACCGGAGGGGGCATTTTTCGATATTTTCCTGTGCTTTTTCTGTGCCATTGAGACGCAAAAAACGCAAAAAATAAGCAATAAGCGCAAAGCGTAAAAAGCCTGAAAGCCCGCATAAACAAAGGAAAAACCCGCATTTCTGCGGGTTTTTCCTTGGCGGAGATGGAGAGATTCGAACTCTCGAACCGCTTTTGACGGTTACACGATTTCCAGTCGTGCGCCCTCGACCAACTAGGCGACATCTCCATGTCGTTATCAGGATGGGTCAAGTAAAAGTCCTGACGAGAATTTATTATACCGTATTACCGGCATAAAAGCAACCCCCTTTTTGCAAAAAAGTTGCCCTAAAAGACATTTTTTCGCATTACGGGCAAAGAAAGGATTGCGCCCGGCCCTTTGGCGTACTATAATATTATAAATCACTTTCGGAAAAAAGGAAGGATAAGACCCATGAAACGAGTAGAGATCAAAGCACTGTTTGCGGAGCCGGAGCGCTACACCGCGGAACCGGTCACTATTTGCGGCTGGGTGCGCACCCTGCGCTCCAGCAAGGCCCTTGGCTTCATCGAGCTGAACGACGGCAGCTACTTCAGCAATCTGCAGGTGGTGTTTGAGGAAAATAAACTGGCCAATTACGATGAGATCTCCCGCCAGAATGTCGGCGCGGCGCTTATTGTCACCGGCCGTCTGCTGCTGACCCCCGAGGCCAAGCAGCCCTTTGAAATCCATGCGGAGAAGATCACCGTGGAGGGCGCCTCCACCCCCGATTATCCCCTGCAGAAAAAGCGCCACAGCATGGAGTTCCTGCGCACCATCCAGCACCTGCGTCCCCGCACCAATACCTTCAGCGCGGCATTCCGGGTGCGCTCTGTCGCGGCGCAGGGTATCCACAAGTTCTTTACCGAGCGCGGCTTTGTGTACGCGCACACCCCGCTCATCACCGGCAGCGACTGCGAGGGTGCCGGCGAGATGTTCCGCGTCACCACCATCGATCCCGCCGACCCCCCTCTGACCGAGGACGGCAAGATCGATTACAGCCAGGATTTCTTCGGCAAAGCCACCAATCTCACCGTCAGCGGTCAGCTGGAGGGTGAGTGTATGGCTATGGCCTTTGGCAAGATCTACACCTTCGGCCCCACCTTCCGCGCGGAAAAATCCTACACCGGCCGCCATGCCGCCGAGTTCTGGATGATCGAACCGGAGATCGCCTTTGCCGACCTGGAGGACAATATGGTGCTGGCGGAGGACATGATAAAATATGTGCTGCGCTATGTGATGGAGCAGTGCCCCCGCGAGCTGGAATTCTTCAATAACTTTGTGGATAAGGGCCTGCTGGAGCGCCTGAACCATGTGGTAAACAGCGACTTTGCCGTCTGCACCTATACCGAGGCCATCGAGCGGCTGCAAAAGGCCGATGTGGAGTTTGAGTACCCCGTAAGCTGGGGTGTGGACCTGCAGACTGAGCATGAGCGCTACCTCACCGAAAAGATTTTCGGCAAGCCGGTCTTTGTTACCAATTATCCCAAGGAGATCAAGGCCTTCTATATGCGCCTGAACGATGATGGTAAGACGGTGGCGGCCGTGGACCTGCTGGTGCCCGGCATCGGCGAGATCATCGGCGGCAGCCAGCGTGAGGAGCGTCTGGACATCCTGCTGGACCGCATCCACGAGCTGGGGCTGAATGAGGAGGACTACTGGTGGTACCTCGACCTGCGGCGCTTCGGCGGCGCGCGCCACGCCGGTTTCGGACTGGGCTTCGAACGGCTCATCATGTATGTCACCGGCATCCCGAATATCCGTGATGTACTGCCCTTCCCCCGTACCACCGGCTTTGCGGAATTCTAAACCGAATATATATGCTGAAGTCCTCCGCGTGGGATCCCATGCGGAGGACTTCAGTTTGTTTATTTACGGAGGGCGATTTAATCCGCAGAGAAGGTTTGCCGGAAGAACCGCCGGACTATTTCAGTGGTGTCATCAGTGTGGTCCTCGGCGGTAATCAGATAGTATTCAGAGCCATACAGGGGATCCTTCAGTGGGACAGCCCGAATCTGGGAAGAGGGAAGCATCCAGTTCGGCTGGAAGGTGGGGTAGACCCAGTTGAAGTTTTCTACGCATACATTGCGCAGCTCGGAGATGTTCTTGGAGATGATCTCCAGCTTGGGCACAAATCCGGCTTGCTGGCAGTGACGGAGAAAACCGTCTGTTTGAATATCTCCGGTACGGATCCCTTCCCGGATGGGATCATAGTACAGGATAAAGCTCTGCTCCCGCAGGTCGCCCACATCTACTTCCGCTTGTCCAGCCAAGGGGTGGTCCGCCCGCATGACAATACATAGCGGCTGATTGTGCAGCAGGGTACAGCGGGTACCCGGTATGGTGCAGAAGGCAGGCGTTTTATTACGGTCCTCCTGCCAAAAGACACGAGTGACCAGCAGCGCGTCAAATTCCCGACTGCGCAGGCAGGCTTCGACCTCCGAGGATTGGTAAAATAGAAACTGAATATTGTGCCCGGGGGCATACAGATAGAATTTTTCCATCAGCAGGCACTCGGTTTTTATGCTGATGCGCCCCAGAGGAAGACCGATGGTATAGGGCTTCTCATCCTGGCCCTTCAGCCGGCTGATGTGAAACTCCAGCGATTCATATTGTCCCACCACCTGTGCGATATAGGGAAGAACGCTGGTGCCCGGCCCTGTCAGCTTCAGGCGCTCGCCCCGGACGGGACGGTCAAATAAGGTGATGCCCAGGGCCTCCTCCACACACTTCACCTGCCGGGAGACCGAGGAGGGCGCACAGGGGATCTCCTCAGCGACCTTGCTGAAATTCAGGTGGGTGGCCACCAGCAGTACAGTCTTCAGGTATTGGATCTCCATAGTGCGCCCTCCTTTTGGTTATGGCAGCGGGTAGGCAATGCAGCGGGGCTTCCTCAGTGTCTCAGTGACGGTAGGAAAGGGAATCCGCCCGAACAACGGATGTGGCATCCGTCTTTTTGGGGTCCTTCTTTTCTCCGGGCTGGGGGCGGCGGTTCCGGCGCAGGGCTTCATTCATGTGGATCTTGACGCCGCGGCTGGCCAAAGTGTGCTGCAGGGCGGGCACATCCAGCGCCTGCAGGCTGATATTCTCCTTGGCAGCCATGGAAACAGCCAAGCCGGCAGCTTCACCGGTGAGAACACAGGCGGGAATAAACCGTGCGACTTCCCAGCCGCGGCCGGTGGCGGAAACGATCCTTCCGGCTGCGGCAATGTTGGTGATCTCGGTATCGATGAGGCCGCCGTATGGGAACTCGTATACTTCGGCAGGAATTTCCAGCGAGTGGATCATGCAGCCGATTGAGCTTTCCACATACCGGTCAGGCACTACCTCCAGCTGCTCCTTGCCAACCAGCCGGCGGGTCATACGGAACTGCGGCATAAGCGGCAGGGTCATCTGCGCGTAGGAGGGGCTCTGGTGCTGCTTTAAGTAGTCCAGCGCCAGCTTGCGGCTGGTACGGATATATCCGTTGACGCCCTCACTGGTGGTGCCATAGTACATGGGGATCTCCGCCTCGCTGTTATCGGCATCGGGGCGAAGCCCCAGCCAGCGCAGCGGCAGTGCCTGCAGGGCCTGCCCGGTCTCCAGGCCTTTTTTCATGGTATCCAGGTCTATTTCATGTGCCCAGTGGGAAACAATGCTTCGCTGTGTTTCGGTGGGAGCGCCGGCCCGGAACATCAGGTCCAGGTCGCCGCTGGCATCCACAAAGGCCTTGGCCAGGTAGGCGGTGCGTCCGGATTTGTTTTCGACAATGACGCCCTTGCAGGTTTTACCCTCCATGATGGGCGCGCAGAAGTTGGTATCAAAAACGACCTGAATACCTTCCTGTTCCATCAGCTCATCCAGTGCGCACACGGCAGCCGGGATATTAAAATTGGTGCGGTAGCGGCCGGTGGGGGTGTCCACGGTATCGGGCCCGTTCCGCCAGCAATCTGGCAGGTTATCGTAGCCGTAGCGGATGCAGACATGCAGCAGCTCCTCCGCCAGGCCGCCATATACCTTGTGCCCCAAACCGTCATCCAGAGGCAGATAGATGCAGACATGGCCCAGGGTAGCCAGACCGCCCAGGATGATGCTTTTCTCCAGCAGAATGACCCGGGAGCCATTGCGTGCGGCCGAAACCGCGGCGGCTACACCGGCTACGCCGCCGCCTACTACGATTACATCCGCTTCCCCCGCAACGGGGATGGAATGGGATTGCTCAGTGATTTGCTTTGGTTTTTCCATTGATGGTATGCCTCGTTTCTTAGTGTATTATAGCAGATGCGCGGGAAGAAGGGAACAGGCCATATCGTCCCGGAAAAGCCGGTTAGGGCAGAATGTAGCTGCAGCCAAGGGCAATCACATAAACCACAATGATATAAACAGGAATCACCTTGATGGCATCGTGCCAAATAAAGCGGTTGTCTATCTCCTCACGGTCCAGCAGCAGCGCGGCGTAGATGGTACCTGCATAGGTCAAGAAGGCCATGTTGGCGCACAGGCTCAGCGTCGCGGCGGTAACAGATGCGCTGATCCCGGTGTCCAGCTGCATCTGGCATACAAAAGGCATGATGGCCGCGTTGCCCAACAGGGTAAGGGGGGTGCCGTTGCAGATGTTGGTGATGATGGTGATAACAATAGTAAGGAGAAGCAGCAGCAGCGGCAGCGGCATATTGCCGAATACGGGTTTAAGCAGGGAGATGATCCAGTCGCGAATGCCCAAATCAGCGGAAGCCATGGCATTGCCAAGGAAGGTGAAGCAGCCAACGATGCACACCACATTCCACAGGGTGCCTTCACTCAGCAGCTTCATGGGGTTGGCCAGCGGCTTGCCGTCTACTTTGATAAGCCCCAGAATGCCCAGCGCCAGCAGGAAAATGAGGGTAGTGCCGATAGGAGCCAGAACAGCGCTTCCGGGGAAGTCCTTCGGCAGCAGCGGGATCACGATGATATACAGGAAGGACAGGCAGAAGATGGTGAGAATGAGCTTCTGGCGCTTATTAAATTTCTTGGGAATGTTGCGCAGCGCCTCTACATTTTCAATATCCAGCTCCTTCAGCGGGGCAACATTGCACTTAAATACACCGGGGATCATAAAGGCCAGGATGCACAGCCATACCAGATTGACCAGGATGCACACGAACATATAGGTGAACATATTGATGCTCAGTCCAAAGCCCTGCATGCTGGTATTGATAAGGGTGTAAATGGTAAGGGCAATGCCCTTGAAGGGGAAGCAGAAATTACCCATGCAGCCCAGGTAGATGCCCAGCAGCATGAATTTGCAGAATCTGTCCTGCTTATCATAGCCGCACACATCCCGGATGGACTCATAAATGCCGAAGTACAGCAGCGCGGTGGGGATAAACCCGATGAACATGGAAACGATAAAGCTGGAGAAGAACAGCGAGAACAGCAGCGCGACCGGGCGTCCTCGAAGCGCCTTGATGCTAAGCAGCTTACGCACCAGCACATCGATCACGCCGGCTTCCTTGAGCGCCACGCACAGCGCAGATACAAAGATCAGCTGGGGGACGGTAGAACCGCCCATCCAACTGGAAACAGCGGCGGAGGATGTCAAAAAGCCGCTGTATACCATGGCGATAATACCCAGGATAGCAGCTAGGGTGGACTGGGAAGTGAATACTGTAAGCAGAATAACGCCGATAAATACGCCCAGGGCATTGGAGCCGACCTGTGTAACCACGGAGAACGGGCCCAGAATCCGGCCGAAAAAGAACATAAAGAGGAACGCGATCAAAATGATCGGCCATTCACGCTTTTGGACAGCTGACTTTGTCATAGTAGTTCACATGCAAGGCTAAGCACGGAGCTTTGCATGCGATCCTCCCTTCTGTAATTTTTATTCTCAGGTGAACGGTGATCTGCCGCCTTCGGTCGCGATCCGAAAACGGATTCCATAATAAATTGTGCACAATCTACACTTTTTATTTTAGAAAGCCTTGTGTATAAAGTCAATTGCACAATCCGCACGCACTGTTGCAACTTTGGCATGGAATTCGCTTCCGTCCCTATATGGAAGGTCCTCCCGCCGCCCCGCTGACCTGATTGGCGGCATGGCTCTCCCCTGTGGGAGTGTCTCATCCCCCGCAAAAAATGTATTTTCTCATACTTTGGGATGATTTACACCACCCGCTTTGGCTGGTAAAATAAGACCAGAACACAAAATACCGCCGATCCATCATGCCGAAGGGGACCAGTCCCCTTCGGCATCCCGTGGCCCCCACGGGATGAATCCGCTGCAAAGGGAGGGAGCGCATGGCCAAAAATGTAGTCATCCGGCCGTCTGTCCGGGAACAGTACCAAAAATTCATGGCACGGGGCAGGGTGCTGTTTTTCACCGCGCCCTGCGGCTTTGGCAAAAGCATCCTGGCCGAAACGCTGCTTGCCGGGCAGCAGGTGCTTTCTCTCACCGCCGGGGAGCCGGACTTCGCCCTGCCGGCGGATGATAAGGACTGGCAGGTCCTCTTGATCGATGACCTGCGGCAGATGACCGAGGAGCCGGATCAGCAGGCGCTGTACCAGCTCATCCGGGAGTACAGCGACCGCCGGTTCGTCCTGCTTTCCCGCGGGGCGGTGCCGGGCTGGCTCATGGCCTTCCAGTATGCCGGGCTTATGGCAGTGTTGGATGCCGACGCCCTGCTTTTTGACCGGGAGGATATCCGTAGCCTGTTCCGGCAGCAGGGCACCCCCGTCAGCGAATCGGAGCTTTCCGAGATCCTGCGGGAAACCAGCGGCTACCCGCTGGGCGTGGCGGTCATCGCCCACTGCATGGCCGGCGGCCGCCCCTATGGCCCGGAGCTCATCGCCCAGGGCTACCACGAGGTCTTTTTCTACTTCGAGGCGGCGGTCTACCGCCGGTTCGATCTGCCCATCCGCCGTTTTTTGCTGGAGCTTGCCCCCTTTGAGAGCTTCGATGCCGAGCTGGCCCGTATGGTCAGCGGCGATCCCCACGCCGGGGAACGCCTGGCCTGGCTCCAGCACAATACCACCATGCTGCGCCCCGATGATGTGCAGCGGTTCCGGTTCTGGCCGCAGTTCCGCACCTTTTTGCTGTGGGAGATGGACCGGGAATACAGCGAGGAAAAGCGCCGCACCGTTCTGGGCCGCGGCGGCCTCTACTACGAGCTGAAAGAGGATTACAGCCATGCGCTGGAGTGCTACACCATGGCAGGGGATCATTCCAAGGTCTCCGAGCTTCTGGTGCGCAATGCCGAGCTTCATCCCGGCATGGGCCATTACAGCGAGATGGAGAAATACTACCGCAGCCTGCCGGAGCAGGAGATCGCCGCCTCCCCGGCGCTGATGCAGGGCATGAGTATGCTGTGCGCCCTGGCGGCCGATTATGAGGGCAGCGAGCGCTGGTACCAGGCGCTTTCTCAGTTTGCCCGCTGCCGTGCCAAAAGCGACGCGGCCGGGCGGCAGGCCCGGGGCCGGTTGGCCTGGTTGGATATCTCCCTGCCGCAGCGCGGCGTCACCGATCTCACCGCCATCATTCCCTCGGCCTACCGGCTGCTGGTCAATAAGAAAGTGACCCTGCCGGCCTTTTCGGTCACCAGCGCCCTGCCCAGCATTATGAACGGCGGCAAGGACTTCAGCGAATGGAGCCGCCGGGATGACCTGCTTTATCAGACCATCCGCGTCCCGGTGGAGGCCATTCTGGGCCGGGATGGCGTGGGTCTGCCGGATTGCGCCATTGCTGAAAGCAAGTTTGAAAAAGGCGAGGACATCACCGCCCGTATGCTGGCCCTGATGCCCCGATTGGGGGAGATTCAGCGGGACGGCACCCCGGATATTGAATTCGCCGCGGTGGGCCTGCTGGCCCGCAGCCAGTTGGCGGCCGGCCACTCCCAGGATGCCCGCAGGACGCTGGAAAGCCTGCGGCAGCGCTTCGCGGAAGGCGGCCAAAGCCGATTTTTGCCCAATATCGATGCCATGCTGTGCCGCGTTGACCTGCGGACTGGCGATACCGATGCCGTAGATAGCTGGTACCGGGAAAAGGCCCCGCGCGACCCCCTCAGCATCAATATCATGAAGCGCTACCAGTACTTTACTCAGGCCATGGCGGAGCTTGCTCAGGGCCGGCCGCAGGCCGCCCTGCTTACCCTGGCTCCGCTGGAGCCCTACTGCATCGCCTGCCAGCGGAAGATGGATCACACCACCCTGCTGCTTTTGCGGGCCGTGGCCCAGTACCGGCTAAAGGACGAAGCCTGGCAGCAAAGCCTTACCGATGCCCTGCGCATTGCCGCCGGGTTGGGGTTCATCCGCCCGGTAAGCTGCTGCGGCGCCGCCCTGCTGCCCCTGCTGCAGGCCCTTCCCAGCCCGGAGGAAGAGAGCTGGTACCGGCAGGTGGTGGCCTTTGCCCGGGTGCAGGCCGCCCGGTATCCCTACTTTTTGGTGCCGCCCCTGCCCCCCGGCGAGGAAATGACCGCCACCGAGCTGCAGGTGCTGCGCCTGATGTGCGCCGATAAAAGCAATGCCGAGATCGGACGCATTTTGGATATCAAGCTGCCCACGGTAAAAACCCATGTCAGCCATATCCTCACCAAGTTGAATGTCAGCCGCCGCAGCGAGGCCAAAACCGCCGCCCGCCGCCTGTGGCTGGTAGAATAAAAACTGTAATTCTGGAGGAATGTATGAAGAAACGAGTATGTAGTATTTTGCTGGCCGTCGTGCTGTGTGTCACCATGCTGTCTGTTGTAGCATTGGCGACGGAATGTGCCGATGGCAACCACACCTATACCGGTAATCACTATGTGCCTAATGACAATGGCCTTAATCACAGTCTTAAATGTGATAACTGCGGTCATGTTGAGAAAAGTTCATACCGACATTCTGACACCGATAAGAATGGAAAATGCGACACCTGCGATACGGACTTGGCCGTTTCCTTTAACAACATTTATGATAGCTGCGCCACTACATGGGAGGCGGCGTTTAAGGAAATTGGATCGACCAGTGGAACCCTTTATCCAATCGCAGATACAACCGAGACGATCACCTATAACGGCAACGGCAATGTTACCATTAATTTGGCCGGATTAACCATAAATGAATTGAAAGTAACAAAGGGCAGGCTTACCATAGTGGGGAATGGCACCGTTACTAAGCTGGAAGTTACCACCGGCGCCAAAGTAGAACTCTCCGGCGGCACCTACGGCGAAATTACCGGAGTCACTGATAAGAACACCCTGTTGGGCCCCGGCTATGTATTTGATACCGATGGTAAGACCGTTGTAGAAGCCCCCATCAAGAGTGTCACGGCATCCGTAACGGACCATAACAACGCCAAATATGGCTACACCGTCGAACAGGCCCCGGTTCTTACCGCAACCGTTGCCCCGGATAATGCGACCGGTGTGACCTACCAGTGGTACAAGGTAAACGGCAGCAAGAAAACCGCGATTGATAATGCTACTGCCCAAACCTATACAGTGGAAACCGGCCTGAACGCGGGGAACTACGATTACTGCTGCACAGCCACCGTTGGCACCTACTCCCTCACCAGCGAGGAAGTCAAAGTGACCATTGCCAAGGCGGATGGCCCCCAGCTGGGCACCATCAATGTGAACCAGGTCTACAATGACACCGCCAGCAAGACCATCAATATCTATGATTACATTGGTACAGATCTGAACAAACTGGCAAAGGATGCAGGAACACTGCGTTTCCACACGGGAACTTATTCTCCCGAAGGCAGCCTGGCTACTGGCTGGAGCGTGTTTGAATCTAATGGCGCTATTACTTATCAATTGGCTGAAGGCTTGAGCGTAGGTAAAACCATTACGATAACCATAACAGTTGGATATAATGATCAGACCTATTCTAAGAACCACGAGGATGCCACCGTTACCGTAAACATCACCCTCACCAAAATTACCCCCACCGGCACTCCCAATTACACCCCCATCACCTCCAGCGGCAAGACCCTGGCCGATGCCCACCTCAATGCCGATAATAATGCATTCTCTGTACCCGGCACTGTAATGTGGGCAGTTGATGGTGACCCAGAAAGCGTGAAAGTCGAAAAAGGGACAGCCTACGAGTGGATCTTCCGTCCGGATGACGATGAGCACTTTGAAGTGATCCGCGGCTCCATCATCCTGTGGACCGAAAGCGGCAGCGGTGTGGTGATCATCACTCCCTCCCAGTCCGGTGAAAGCACCCCCGCCAGCAACCCCAATACCGGCGCGGCCCATGTGGGCCAGCCGCTGCCCGGCTTGGCTCTGCTGGCGCTTGCGGCTCTGTGCCTGTATGCAGGCACCCGCCGCTTCTAAACAGCCATCCTCACTTACCTCTCCGGGGGCAGCAGTAGGTTCAAAACCTGCCGCTGCCCCCATTCTATCCCATGTGTGAGTTGAACCCCGGCCGAAGATGTGATATAATTTTCCCCAGCGCGGCATGGCCGCCAAAAACCGTGACCGGAGGGCCTTATGAATACCTTCTTGAAGCTGGCTTTTTTGTTCTATATCGGTTCTTCGCTGGGCTGGGTGCTGGAGCTTTTCTTCCGGCGCTTTATTTCCGGCAATAATCCCGAGCGCAAGTGGATCAACCCCGGCTTTATGGTGGGGCCCTATGTGCCGCTGTACGGCACCGGGCTTTGCATCCTGTACCTGGTTTCCCGCCTTTCGGAAAGCCGTCAGATCGCCGACCCTGTGTGGAACCACATTGCCATGCTGGTGCTGATGGCTGCCGCCATGACCGCCATCGAGTACATTGCCGGCATCCTGCTGCTGAAGGTGATGAATGCCCGTCTGTGGGATTACAGCCGCCGCTGGGGTAATGTGAATGGTCTTATTTGCCCCCTGTTTTCCGCCATTTGGGCAGTGATGGGCGCGGCCTATTATTTCTTTGTGGATCCTTACATTTTGCGGGCACTGGATTGGCTTTCCCGCAATTTGGCGTTTTCCTTTGTCATCGGCGCGTTTTTCGGCGTTTTCGCCATCGATTTCGTCTATTCCACCCACCTCATGGTCAAGATAAGGACCTTTGCCCGCGAGAAGAATGTGGTGGTCCGCTATGAGGAGCTGAAGGCCTACTTTAAGGCCGGCCGGGAAAACGGCCGCCAGCACTTTTTCCTGGCCCTGCATACCGAGATCCCGCTGCGGGAAAAGCTGCAGCAGTACTACGATTACCGCCGGGCCCGCCGGGAGGAGTTGGACCGCATCCTGCACGGAGAGGACGGCACCAGCAGCACCGCCAAAGCAGAATAAGCCTTTTTACCGGAGGGAAGCGGCGAGCTTCTCTCCGGGCCTTTTTATGTTGGTAGGCCCCATCTCATCTTGCCTGCCCGGCGGAGGCCAGTTTGCAGTCGCCTATCGGCGCCGCGGGGCCTTTTGCAAAGGCATAGTTAGCACCGCTCGCCGCGGTGGCCTTCCTTTTGCTCCGGCAAAAGGAAGCAAAACAGGGCAAAGGGAAACCAGGCTTTCCCATTTGCAAACCCCTTTGTCGCTTAGCTGTGCTGGCTACGAATTTGGATTTTTCTGGGAAGAAAAATCCAAATCCGTACTGCGCACAGATGCGCTCCAAAGGTAGCCGCGGGCGCATCTGCCCCCTCCCCCGCAGCGGGGGAGGGGCCGTCTGGGCAAATAACTGCTTGTTCAACTCATAGGCTCAACAGCATGACTTTCTGCTATCGGTTTGCTGTTACCCCAATAAAATGCGCCGCAGGCACCTTATAAGCGTCGTCTAATCCCGCTCCGGGAGTGTGCAGCACTTCCGGGCGGGGTGTACCGACGCGTACGGGTCTTTAGGGCGGAGCCCTAAATGACTTTTGCCTACTTTTCTTCATAGAAAAGTAGGCCCCCGCCGGGTAGGCGTACAAGCTGTCACCCTCCGGCGACTCCGCGACGCCTTTAGGCGACCACAAACTATCCCCTGCCGGGTAGGCATACAAATTTTGATATCTAAAAGGCCCCGCCCCGCCGCCAGGCGACTACCAACTTGGTCTAGAATTTCTTCTGCTGCCCATTCCTCGGCAAATCGTAGTCCCGCACCCGCGCGCCGCGACCCCTCTCCTCTCCAAAATATCATAATAAATCCCAGCGATCATTTCCCTATCAATTCTAAATTTTATACAAATCTCGCCCAGTATTTCCCTATTTTGTAAATCTTCCGTAAATAAAAGTGAAATATTAACCTTTGGACTGCAAAAAAGGCTCCATTTTGCCGTATTAGTGAAAGGCCTTTTCAGTCCCCCCATTTGCCAAAAAGGAGGTAGGCGGTTTGGCCCCTGTTGCCCGGGTAGCGGTGGAAAAAACCACCTGCCGTTTTGATAAACTTTTCGATTACGCCATCCCCCAGGGGATGCCCCTCCGCCCCGGAGTGCGGGTGCTGGTGCCCTTTGGGCACGGCCGCCGTATCGGGCTGGTGGTGGAGCTGGCCGAACAAGCCGCGCACGCCGCCCTCAAGCCCATCGCCGCCCCGCTGGAGGAAGAACCCGTCCTCACCGAGGAAGGGCTGTTCCTGCTGCGCTGGCTGCGGGAAAACACCTTCTGCACCTGGTTCGATGCCCTGTCCGTGCTCATTCCGGCCGGCTACGGCCTGCGGGGGCTCACCGGGTGGTCCCTGGTGCGCGGGGCCCCCGTCCCGGAGGACCTCTCCCTCACCGAGCAGCAGGTGCTCTCCGTTCTGCGGCCCCGCCGCAAGCCCCTGCCTGCCGCCGATTTGGCCGAAACACTGGGGCTTACCCTCTCCGCGCTGCCGCTGGAGCGGCTGGAGGCCCTGGGCCTTTTGCGGCGGGAGGAAGTGGTGGAGCGCCGGGTAGGCGATAAAACCCTGCAAATGGTGCGCCTGACCGAAGCCGAGCCCGAAAAGCTGACCCCCAAGCAGCAGCAGGTCTATGAGCTGCTGGCGCAGGTGGGCTGCGGCAGCATCCGGGAAGTTTGCTACTTTGCCGGGGTGACCCGCGGCGTGGTGGAAAAGCTGGTGCAGCAGGGCCTGGCCGAAACCTACGAACAGGAAGTGCTGCGCACCCCGCTGAAGGAAGAGACCATCCCCGTGGAGCCGCCCCCCACCCTGACCGAGGAACAGGCCGCCGCAGTGGAAACGCTGTGGCAGGGCTGCCGGGAAGGCGGCCGGACCGGGCTTTTGTACGGGGTGACCGGCAGCGGAAAAACCGCCGTTTACCTCACCCTGGCCCACCGGGTGCTGGCCGAGGGCCGGCGGTGCATTGTCCTTGTCCCGGAAATTTCCCTGACCCCGCAGACCATCCGCCGGTTTTTGGCGGCCTTCGGCAGCCGGGTGGCGGTCATTCACAGCGCCCTTTCATTAAGCGAGCGGCTGGATGAATACAAACGCATCCGCCGGGGAGAGGTGGATGTGGTGGTGGGGACCCGCTCGGCGGTTTTCGCGCCGGTGGAAAATCTGGGCCTTATCATCGTGGATGAGGAGCAGGAGCACACCTACCGCAGCGAACGCGCTCCCCGCTACGATGCCGGAGAGGTGGCCCGGCTGCGGACCAGGCGGCACCGGGGACTGTGTGTTCTGGCTTCCGCCACCCCCAGTATCGAGACCGCCTACCGGGCCCAAAAGGGCGAATATTTGCTGGCCCGGCTGACCCGCCGCTACGGCGGCGCCCCCCTGCCGGAGGTCACTATCCTGGACCTGCGGGAACGGCCCATGGCCGCCGAGGCTCTGAGCGAGGAGCTGTGCGAACAGCTTTTGCAGAATCTGCAGCGGGGGGAACAGAGCATCCTTTTTGTGAACCGGCGGGGCTATTCCGCCACCGCCACCTGCATGAGCTGCCACCAGCCGCTGGAATGCCCTCACTGCTCCATCAGTCTTAAATTCCACGCGGCCAATGGCCGACTGATGTGCCACTACTGCGGGTACAGCACCGAGGTGCCCAAGGCCTGCCCCCACTGCGGCAGCCGCCTGATGCGCTACTCCGGTGTGGGGACGCAGAAGGTGGAGGAAGCCTTAAAAATGCGGTTCCCCACCGCCCGCATCCTGCGCATGGACCAGGACACCACCATGCGAAAGGACAGCCACCAAAAGCTCCTTTCGGCCTTCGGTCGGGGGGATTACGATATCCTCATCGGGACGCAGATGGTCACCAAGGGGCTGGACTTCCCCCGGGTCACCCTCGTGGGCGTTTTGACCCCCGACCAGATGCTTTACGCCGATGATTTCCGCAGCTACGAGCGGACCTTCAGCCTGATCACCCAGGTGGTGGGGCGCAGCGGTCGCCGGGAGCTGCCCGGCCGGGCCTTTTTGCAGACCTATCAGCCCGACCACCCGGTACTGACCGCCGCGGCAAGGCAGGATTACCCGGCCTTTTACAAAACCGAGGTGGAAACCCGCCGCCTGCTGCTGTATCCCCCGTTCTGCCGGCTGTACTGCCTGGGCTTTTGGGGAGAAAATGAGGCCGAGGTAAAGCGGGCGGGACAGGCGGTGCTCTCTCTGCTGGAGCGGCTGCTGCCCGCCGAATACCCGGAGCTGCCGGTGCGGCTGCTGGGCCTGGCCCCAGCCGGGGTGCTGCGGGTGGCGGGGCGCTACCGGTACAAGCTGCTCATCAAAGGCAAAAACAGCCCCCGGATGCGGGAGCTGCTGTGGCGGCTTTTTACTGAGCCGGCGCTGGCCCAGCCCATGAAAAATGTGACGCTGACCATCGAGCCGAACTATGACTCGGACTTATAGCAAGGCGGCGGGGCTTCGCCCCATTTCCGCCTTCGGCGGATGTTCGTGAAAAAATCTGTTATCACCTCCGGTGGCGCAAGTTATTTAGAAGGCTTAATTGGTACGCCTACCGGCGGGGTGGCACTTTTGACTCGCCAAAAGTGCCCAAAAGCGACTTGGGGTAA
>ERZ506957.610-NODE-610-length-14763-cov-3.607085_pt1 | contig 14763 bp, 8 predicted proteins | sample MGYA00512894_ERZ506957 | MGnify/ENA metagenome assembly ERZ506957
AGCACATGGCCGCCAAGGTTCAGCATGGCTGCCTCAAAGGAGAGGCGGGTGCGGGTGGAAGGCTCGTAGAACAGGGTAGCCAGCTTTTTATGCCGGGCTACCTCCTGATACGCGGCCGGGTCGTCATGGATGCGGTCGGCAAGGTCGAGCAGAGTGGAAATTTCCTGCTGGGTAAAATCCAACGGGTCGATCAGATGTCGCATGGGTACATACCTCCGTTTAAAGCAGTTTGCGTAGGATAGAAAAATCAAAGAAGTTTGTGTAGTAGCTCAGCGAACGCATCACCGGGCGGCACAAACGATTGAAACACACTTCGTCCAGCAGCAGCATGGCTTCGCCGGGAGCAAGGCGCATGGCCGAGCGGATGGCGTCATCGCCGCAGCTTGCCTTCAGGTGGGCAACGTTGGAGGAGATCTGCTGGTGGCATTCCCGTTCCAGAATATCGAACACCCCGCCGGTCAGGTCGATGCGGGTATAATCCCGGGTACCGAACAATGCTCTGGGCAGATAGTCGATGGAATAGATCACCGGGGTGGTGTCGGCCAGAATGCGCTTTTTGATGCAGATCACATCATCGCCGGGTGCGATGTCCAGATTGTGGGCCAGCTCCTCCCCGGCACGGATGGGAAAGACCTGAATGCCGTCAGCGTGGGGATAGCTGCCAAAGCTGCGGATCAGCGGGTAGTATTCCAGCTTCTGGTCCAGACGGCTGCGCAGGCTCAGCACCGTACGGTTCACCACCGTGCCAATGCCGCGTACACGTTCCACGTAACCAGCGCGCTCCATTTCGCTCAGCGCGTCACGGATGACGGTGCGGCTCACGCCCAGCTCGGCGGCAAGGTCCACCTCGGCAGGCAGACGGTCGGCCCGGGCATAGCGCCCGGTGCGCAGCTCTTCCAGCAGACTGGCAACGATGCGGTCGCTGATGACAGCGCCGCCCAACCGGCTGGAAGATGCAAGTGCAGATTCCTTCATGGTTTGGTTCCTCCGTTCACAGGCAGCGCAGGGCACTGCCGGGACTTGGAGCCCTGCGGCGCACGGCCCCGCTTTGTGACCACGGCCATGCACCGCAAAACCCCTTTCTACTTTATTATAGCATAAATTGACATTTATAAAAGCGGCATTTATACTGGAATCGGCCCAAAAGTACGATTTTATTTTGGAGGGGATAGCAAGATGGAAATTTTTCTGCACAGGATATGCGGCAAAACCGCAGAGCCGCCGGTGCCCATGCTGCTGCGCCGCTGTACGGCAGAGGAAGCCCCGGCAGTGTACGCTTTGCAGAATGAGGTGCGCGCCGCCATGCCGCACCCCGAGCAGTTCGTGCCGGACACGCTGGAAAATATCACGGCCTATGTCCGCAAGGACCTGTGCATCGGTGCATGGCAGGGCAGCAGGCTGGGCGGGTACCTCATCGTGCGCTTCTGCGGGCAGAGCGAGCACAACTACGCGGCCTTCATGGACGTCCCGCGCACCGAGTGGGAGCACTGGGCCAATGCCGACAGTGCCATCGTCCACGCAGACTTTCGCGGCAACGGCCTGCAAAGGCTCATGCTGGAAGCAGCCCTGCCGCTCTTCCCGGGCAGGATCACCCACATCGGGGCCACCGTCAGCCCGGAAAACCAGTACAGCCTGAACAACGCCCTTGCATCGGGCTTTGCCATCGTCTCCCGGTGGGAAATGTATGGCGGATACGACCGGTATCTGCTGAAAAAAGACTTGTAAAAAACAGGGCTGCGTCCCCAAACGGATGCAGCCCTGTTTTTCAGTCAATGGATAGTTTGAGCTTGTTTTTCATCTTGTGCCGCACCACAAGCAGACAGGCCAGATGCACGGCGGCGGTCAGCACCCAGCTGATGGGGTAGCTGATGTACAGCATGAACGGTGTGCGGTTCAGCTGGAAGATGGTGGCGATCCACACCAGACGCAGCAGGCAGCTGCCCACAAGGCTCACCACCATGGGCAGCACGCTGTAGCCAAGGCCGCGCAGGCTGCTGGCCAGTGTGTCCATAATGCCGCACAGCAGGTAGGTGCCGCAGATCACCCGCAGGCGCTCATATCCGGCGGCAATGACCGCCGCATCCGAGGAGTAGAAGTGCAGCAGCCGGGTGCCTGCCAACACTGCGCCGCCGCCCAGCATCACGCCGGTGACGATGGCGCACAGCAGGCAGTTGAGGACAACGCGGTTCAGGTTCTGGTACTTGCGTGCGCCCATGTTCTGGCTGGTAAAGGTGACGGCAGCCTGCGAAAAGGCGTTCATGGCGGTATAGACGAAGCCCTCCAGATTGGCGGAGGCCGAACTGCCTGCCACCACCGTGGAGCCGAAGGAGTTGATGGCCGACTGGATGACCACGTTGGACAGGCTGAACACGGTGCTCTGCAGACCGGCAGGCAGGCCGATGAGCAAAATCTGCTTCAGGGCACCCATGTGGAAGCCCAGATGATGCAGATCCAGATGCAGAGCGCCCTCTTCCTTCATCAGCATCCGCGTCACCATGCAGGCAGAGACGGTCTGACTGATGATGGTAGCCAGTGCCACGCCTGCCACGCTCATGGAAAAACCAATGACGAACACCAGATTCAGCACCACATTGATGATGCCTGCCGCCGCCAGACAGTACAGGGGACGCTTGGTGTCACCCACGGCGCGCAGCAGTGCCGAGCTGAAGTTGTACAGCATGGTCATGGGCATTCCGATAAAATAGATTTTAAGATACAGCGCAGAGAGATCGATCACATCCTCCGGGCAGCTCATCAGCTCCAGCAGGCCACGGGCCGCAAAGAACCCCACCACAGCCAGCAGCACGCCGCTGACAAGACCCAGCGTCACCGAGGTCTGCACCGTGTTTTGAACACCGCGCTCGTCCTTTGCACCAAAACAGCGTGCAGCCACCACGTTTGCGCCCAGCGAAAGCCCCACGAACAGATTCACCAGCAGATTGATGAGGGAGCCGTTGGAGCCCACTGCCGCCAGTGCGGTGCTGCCCGCAAAGCGGCCCACGACCACTACGTCCGCTGCGTTGAACAGCAGCTGCAGAATGCTGGAAGCTGCCAGTGGGATGGAGAACAGGATGATCTTTTGGAGCATCGGGCCGCTGGTAAGGTCAGCGGAGCGGCTTGTCTGAGCCATGAGAAGAGTACCTCCTTTTTATCGTTTACGCGGAGAAGCCGTTTTCCGAAGCATTGCACACTGCTTAGGAGGACAGCATCTGAAATGTGAATTTTTCGTAAAGAAAGGGAACCGAAGGCATATTATAACGCGCGGCGCAGAAAAATACAAGTGGCACCGCCGAAAAAAGACAGCTTTTTCCGACAATGCTACAGGAAAACGACTTTTCAGTTCGATTCAAGCACCTTCCAGTGCTCCGGTGCGGCAAAATTGCTCGTCTCGCCGTCATCGGTGTACATCCGGCAGCGGGCGCTGCCGCTTTCGTCCGGGCAGGCCCACAGGGTCAGGCTGGTATCGTCCAGCTGGGCGGTGCAGCTGACGGGTCTTGCCACCGGTACGGCATGGCCCGGGCGGATGAACAGCAGAACCTCGTCCAGTGCACAGCGGACATAATGGTGCCCGGCGGGCAGAAGCTCGGTGTCGTAGTCGTCCACACTGCGGACACGGTAGAGCTTCATGGGCTCGGGCAGGTAGACATGGCGTCCGCTGGCGTTCTGGGTGTAGACGGGTGCCACCATCACACCCTCGCCCAGCAGCAGCTGGTCCTGCACCTCGCGGGCGTCCGGGTCGGCGGGGAAGTCAAAGCCCAATGGCCGGAAGTAGCTGGTATTTTCCAGTGCCGCCTTCATGAAGGTACTATAAAGGTAGGGCAGCAGGGCATACCGCAGCCGGAGCATCTTCCGCAGGGCGGGCAGCATATCCGCAAAACGGTAGTATTCCTGCATCCGGGAACCATCGGTAGAGTGATTGCGCATCAGCGGCGTGAATAGGCCGAACTCCAGCCAGCGCAGGGCCAGATCTGGCGTGGTATCGTAGGAAAAACCGCACAGATCCGCACCGGTGTACAAAAAGCCGCAGAGCTGCACATTGGGCATCATCTGGATGTTGGCAAGAAGCTGTGCCCATGTGGAAGCGTTGTCGCCCAGCCAGATGCCGCCGTAGCGGTGGCTGCCGATGAAGCTGGAGCGGCTGTACAGCAAAGTGCGTCTGCCGGGGCGCAGGCTGGCAAAGGCTTCGCCTGCCGCGCGGGTCATATTGCCGCCGTAGAGGTTGTGCACCCTGTCATGGCGCACCCGTCGGCCATCCACGTCGTGGTAGAAGCTGGCGTAGTCCGCGGGGGCGTTCATCAGGCCCAGCGCGCCGCCTACCACCTTGCCGAAGAATTCATCCTGCACGATGTTGTCCTTCCGGCTCAGTTCGTCCATGCTCTCAAAGAAAGCCTTGAGCCGCTCCGGAGAATAAAACAGCGCAGGCTCGTTCATATCATTCCAGAAACCCTCGATGCCGCAGTCGGTCAGTGCCTTGTACTGCCGGCCGAACCACTCCCGCACCTCCGGACGCAGGAAGTCCGCAAAGTAAGCCTTGCCGGGCCACACCGCTGCTATGAAGGGAGTGCCGTCGGCTTTGGTGCAGAAGTAACCGTTTGCAAGGCCCTCGGCACAGACGGGGTTTGCCGGGTCGATGCGCACACCCGCATCGATGATGGGCACCAGCCGGATGCCCTGTGCCTTCAGTTCGGCGCTCAGGGCGGCAAGGTCCGGGAAGCGCTGTTTGTTTACGGTGAAATCTGCGTAGTCCTGCATATAATCGATGTCCATGCAGATCATATCCAGCGGCAGATCGTTTTCTTTGTACTGGCGGGCCACCTCCCGCACGTCCTCAGCGGTTTTGTAGCCAAAGCGGCTCTGTGCCAGACCAAAGGCCCACTTGGGCGGGATATAGCTGCGGCCGATGAGCTGCCGGAACTGGCGGCTGATGTCGTTCAGGTCGCCGCCGGTAATGATGTAAAGCTCATAGTCCGGCTCTTCGGTAGAAAAGCGAAGGGTGTCGTATTCGGTGTAACCGATATCGTAACGCACTTTGCCCGGGAAATCGATGAACACACCAAAGCATTCACAGCCCGCACCGCCATCAATGAGCAGAAAATTGTGCGCACCATAGTAGGAAAGCTTATCCTCGCTGTGGCGGGCTTCATCGGTGTTGTTGGTAATGTAGTGCCAGCCGCGCTTGTTGATGCCGCGCGGCATTTCGCCCAGACCGTACACGATGGCATCCGGAGCCATCCGGTATTCCCAGCCGCATTTCTCAGCGGTGAGAAAGGGCACCGGCCCGGCGGAAACGGGAATGTCCTGCACCACACTGTCGGTGGGCAGGGGAGCGCCAAAACGGAAATGCTGGATCATAAGCGTGAAACCTCCTGTTGGAACTTCTTCAGTCAAACCCTGCGGGTTTGCCAGTGTTCCCCACTCTGTCGCCTTTGGCAGGGCGTTAAGCTTTCCCTCTTTGCCAAAGGCCCCATCTCCGAGGGGGCTGTCGAGCGAAAGCGAGACTGGGGGAGTTGACTTCTCATTTTCTTTATCTTACGTCCTTCTGCCGCACAAAACAAGAGACAAAACCGGCGTTTTTCTGCAATAAAACCGGCAGAATGCAGCCAAATTATCAAAATGCCGGCATCTGTTACGGTATACGATTGCAAATGGAGAGGGATGCTGGTATACTGGTAACGCTGTTCCAGGGTGTATCTGAAAACAAAGAAATAGACGATCTTTTCGACTTCTCAGGGACACCCTGGCAGAACAATGGCAAAAAATGGAGGAAGCTCATGTATCGTAACGGTATCAAGCGCCTGCTGGCGATCGTGCTGTCCCTGTGCGGCATGGTCTGCCTGTCATGGCTCTTTCTGATCCTGGCCGTGGCCATCAAGCTGGATTCGCCCGGCCCGGTGTTCTTCAAACAGAAACGTGTGGGCATTGGCAAAAAGCACTTTTACATTTTAAAGTTCCGCACCATGCGCATCGACACGCCCCACGATATGCCCACCCACCTGCTCCACGATCCGGACCAGTATATCACCCGGGTGGGGCGGTTCCTGCGCAAGACCAGCCTGGACGAGTTGCCCCAGTTGTGGAATATCCTCAAAGGGGATATGAGTTTTGTGGGACCGCGGCCGCTGATTTCCAGCGAAATGCGCGCCCACCGGCTGCGGTTGGAATACGGGGTGTATCGCTTTCGGCCCGGGCTCACCGGCTGGGCCCAGATCAACGGGCGTGACAGCATTTCCCTGTTGCGCAAGATGAAACTGGACAAGGAATACTGCGACAACTGGAGCCTGAAACTGGACCTGATCATTTTGCTTCGCTCCGTGGGCGCAGTGGTTAAGCAAGAGGGGTTCCACGAGGGCACCTATCATCGCCGATAAGGCAAAGAAAGTACGAATATTCCAGGAGCGGAGATACGGATATGGAAAGAAATTTTGTTGACGGTTATGTAGAATGGCAGGCCAACCCGGAGATCACCGGGGTGAACCGGCTGCCCCAGCACGCTACCTTTATGCCCTACGCCAGCTTTGAGGAGGCGCAAAAGGCAGAACGCTATGCCTCCTCTCGGTGCAAGGTGCTAAACGGCAAGTGGAAGTTTAAGCTCTATAAAAACTATGCGTACCGGCCGTCGGACTTTGCTCAGGTGCATTACGACACCCACAACTGGGACACGGTGCAAGTGCCCGGCTCCTGGCAAATGCAGGGCTACGACCAAAGCCAGTATTGCAATGTGCGTTATCCCTGGGAGGGGCACGAGGATATTTGCCCTCCGGCAGCCCCCACCAAGCACAACCCGGTGGGCTGCTATGTTAAGCGTATCCATGTAGGCGCCGATCTGCTGCAAAAGCGGGTAGTGCTGTGCTTTGAGGGTGTGGAGAGCGCTTTTTATCTCTATGTTAACGGCCAGCGGGTGGGCTACAGTGAGTCCAGTTTTAATCGGGCTGAGTTTGATGTGACCCGCTATCTGCAAGAGGGATCCAATGTGATCGGCGTGGAGGTGTACCGTTGGTGCACCGGCTCCTGGCTGGAGTGCCAGGATATGTGGCGCCTGGGCGGTATCTTTCGGGATGTGTATCTTTATACCACCGAGCGGGAGTACATTCGGGACTTTGTGCTGAAAGCCCAGCCGGACGGCGAGATGAAAGACGGCTTTGTGGAGGTGCTGGTGAAGACCAACGGCGCCTACGAGGGGCTGTCGCTGGATATGAGCGTGCTGGACGCAGCGGGCAACACCGTGGCGCTGGATTGCCAGTACGCCAATGAGGATCACCGCACGGTGCTGCGGGCCATTGTGGCCGGGGCAGACTTGTGGAGCAGCGAGCACCCGGCGCTTTACACCCTGGTGCTGACCTTAAAGAACAACGGCGCGCCTATTGAATATATCTCTACCAAATTCGGCTTTCGCAAGGTGGAGATCCTGGACGGCGTGATCCGTATTAACGACCGGCGGGTGGTGTTTAAGGGCACCAATCGCCACGAGTTTGACTGCCGCACCGGTCGGTATATCACCGAGGAAGTGATGCGGGACGATCTGGAGAAGATGAAGCGGGCCAATATGAACGCGGTGCGCACTTCTCATTATCCCAACTGTCCCCGGTGGATGGAGCTGTGCGACGAGTACGGTATTTATGTGATCGATGAGAACAATATGGAAAGCCACGGCACCAACCGCTCCACCATCATTGGCTGCCCCCAAATTCCGGACTCCCGACCGGAGTGGGAAAAGGCGTGTATGGATCGGATTCAGGCGCTGTATGAGCGGGACAAGAACTGCACCTGCGTGGTGTGCTGGTCTATGGGCAATGAGAGCCTGGGCGGCGAGACGCCTAAGAAAATGTACCGCTATTTGAAAAATGTGGATGATACCCGCTTTGTGCACTTTGAGTGCCACGGCGACCCGGAGGAGCAGAGCCTGTCCGATGTGCAGAGCAAAATGTATGCCAAACCCCAGGAATGTGAAGAATATGCTCTGACCCGGCGGGATGGTCGACCGTACCTGCTTTGCGAGTACACCCACGCCATGGGCAATTCTTGTGGTTCTACGGACGAATATACCACCCTGTGGGATAAATATCCCTGCCTGCAAGGCGGCTTTGTGTGGGACTGGGTGGATCAGAGCATTCTCACCAAGGACGACCAGGGACGGGAATACCTGGCCTACGGCGGCGATTTTGGGGACGAGCCCAACGACGGCCATTTCTGCGGCAACGGACTGCTGTTTGGTGATCGGCGGATCACCCCCAAGTATTACGAAATTCAAAAGCTGTATCAATATGTAGACTTCTGTGCCGTGGACCCGGTGCGGGGCCAAGTGGAGATCAAAAATAAATACCTGTTTACGGATTTGGCTGATTTTGAACTGTACTGGTGTCAGTGCAGTGATAAAGGTGTGTTCCGGGACGGGGTTGTGGAAGTGCAGCTTGCGCCCGGCGAGAAGAAGGTGCTGGACCTGGAACTGGGTCGCCCCTGCAACACGGAATTCTATTTGAATTTGGAGCTGCGCACCAAGGAAAAGACCCTGTGGTGCCCGGCGGGCTTTGCGGTGGCCAAGGAGCAGTTTGTCATTGACGCCTTTGCCAACACATACGATGAATTGGTGGCGGACGCACCGCTGCTGGTGGACGATACCTACGGCTCTCTGCGGGTGATGAGCGATGATGTGAACATTCGCTTTGAGCGCCGGGAGCGCAACCAGCTGGTGAGTATTAAGGTCGGCGGCGAGGAGCTGCTGCAAGGACCTATGCGCTTTAACTTCTGGCGGGCGCTGACGGATAATGATCGAGGCACCCGGGCCGGTTCTCGGCTGGGCTGCTGGCGAGACGCCGGCGACACTCCCGGAATTTACAACAACACCAAGTGGTCTATTGAGAATTACAAAATTTTGGACGGCGGCAAAAAGGTGGTTGTGGTCAGCGGCGCTACTGTGTGCACCCAGCCGGAGTGCAAGGGCCAGGTGGTTTACACCATTACCTCCAAGGGTATGGAAGTGGATATGCAATTCTTCCCCAACGACGCTTTGCCGGAGATCCCGGAGGTAGGGCTGCTGTTTGAGCTGCCGCCGGATTTTGAAAATCTGACTTACTTGGGTGCCGGGCCGGAGGAGAACTATATTGATCGGTGCAACGCGACGCAGATCGGGTTGTACAACACCACGGTTACCGACCTTTATACCGATTATTTGAAACCCCAGGAGTGCGGCAATCGCACCGGTGTGCGCTACGCCACCCTGGTGGGGCAGAAGAAGGTGTTTAGCCTGGTGGCGGAGCCGGTGATGGAGCTGAATGTGAGCCACTGGCTGCCCAAGGAGATTGAGAATACCTGGCACGGCAAGGATCTGCCACCGGTGACCAAGACCGTGGTGCGCTGCATTGCCCGGCAGCAGGGCGTAGGCGGCTACGACAGCTGGGGCGCCCACTGCAATGAGAAATACAAGAACAAGACGGATAAGACCTATCGCTTAAAGTTCCAGATCCGGTTTTAATCACCGGTAATCGGCCGATTCTTAAGAAAAGATAAAGTTTTACAGGACATTACGCCCTTTATTAAACTTAGGCTTGACTTTTTGATTCCTTAGTATTATATTTGATACACAGAATTTGACTGAAATTGCAGGAACTGCTGCCTTTCGGCGGCATACTGCGTATAGAGAGGTTAAGTATTATGGCTTTCAAAGAAACAGTGACGGCTGTTGTCGTAAAAAACGCGATCAAGTATGCGCGTAAGGATTTTGATAAGAACGCACCCCGCATTCTCAGCCTGATGGAGATGGCGGATGTAAAGAAGGTTAATCGTTCCACCTATGCCGGTTTGCACAAGGTGCTGGATGACCCGAATAACAACTGGATGCGCTTTGCCAGAGATTTGGTTTGCAATACAGATGAGCATGTGCTCAATCAGTTGGTTCAGCCGCTGATGAATGTAGCCATTAACAGCTACACCAAGCGTATGGCTGCCATTGAGAAGTACGGCTGCAATGTGCCGTGGGCGATCCTGATGGATCCCACCGCTGCCTGCAACCTGAAGTGCACCGGCTGCTGGGCTGCCGAGTACGGCCATACCAGCTCTCTGTCTTACGACGACCTGACCCGTATTATCACCCAGGGCAAGGAGCTGGGTACATATATGTATCTGTACACCGGCGGTGAGCCGACCATGCGCCGCAAGGATCTGATGCGTATTTGCAGAGAGAACCCGGACTGCGCATTCCTGAGCTTTACCAACGGTACGCTGATCGACGACAGCTTTGCTGATGAGATCCGCGAAGTAGGCAACTTCTACCCGGCCTTCTCTATTGAGGGCTACGAGGAGGAGAACGACTTCCGTCGCGGCGCCGGCACTTTCCAAAAGTGCACGGCTGCCATGAAGCGGCTGAAGGATCGGGGCGTGCCCTTTGGTGCCTCCCTGTGCTACACCAGCAAAAACACCGATGTGCTGGCCTCTGACGAGTATATGGACTGGCTCATCGACCAGGGCGTTAAGTTTGCCTGGTTCTTTACCTATATGCCCACCGGCAACGGCGCGGTAACCGATCTGATGGTTAGCCCGGAGCAGCGTGCACTGATGTATAAGAAGATGCACGAGTGGCGCCACACCAAGCCCATTTTTGCGCTGGACTTCTGGAACGACGGCGAGTATGTGCAGGGCTGTATTGCCGGCGGCCGCCACTATTTCCACATTAACTCCAACGGTGACTGCGAGCCTTGCGCCTTTGTGCATTACTCCAATGTGAATATTAAGGAATGCTCCGTGTTGGACGCGCTGCAAAGTCCGCTGTTTATGGCGTACAAGCGCAACCAGCCTTTCTCTAACAATATGCTGCGCCCCTGCCCGGTGCTGGATAACCCCGGCGCCATCAGCAAAATGGTGGCAGAGACCGGTGCTTATTCCACCGAGATGCAGCACCCGGAGTCGGCCAACGAGCTGTACGACAAGACCATCGGCGCTGCCAAGGCCTGGAAGGTGAAGGCAGACGAGCTGTTTGACCGTGACAAGTTCATTGCCAAGCATGTGAAGGACGAGAATATGTACAACTTCGAAAAATCCGACGACGAGCGGGAATTCCAGGAGTTTGAAAAAACCGAGGCATAATCAGAACGGGCGCGACGCACGCTGTACTGTAGAGGTATGGTGGCGGCGTGCCCGATTTTTGCCATAAGAAGATAGGAAGAGTATGCTTTTTTCAAGAAAAAAAGAGTTTGGCGGCACCTATTCGTATTTGATTGTAGGGCTGGGCAATCCCGGATCTAAGTACGAGATGACCCGCCACAACGCGGGCTTTTTGGCGGTGGATCTGCTGGCGCTCCAGGAGCATGTGGATATTAAGAAATTAAAGTTCCACGCCCTGGTGGGCGATGTGCGCCTGGGCGGAGAGCGGTGCTTGCTGATGAAGCCGCAAACCATGATGAACCTAAGCGGCGACGCAGTGGCCGAGGCGGCGAATTTTTATAAAATCCCGCCGGAGCGGGTGCTGGTGCTGTTTGACGACATCAGTTTGGATGTGGGTCGTACCCGGGTGCGCCGTAAGGGCAGCGCCGGGGGACACAACGGCATAAAGAGTATTATTGCCCGGTTGGGCAGCCAGGACTTCCCCCGGGTGAAGATCGGCGTGGGGCAAAAACCCACCCCGGCGTATGACCTGGCGGACTGGGTGCTGGGCCGTTTTCCCAAAGAGCAGGAGCCGGCGCTGAAGACGGCGCTGGAGCACGCCACGGCGGCGGTGCGGCTGCTGGTGGAGGGCAAAACGGATGAGGCCATGAACTTGTATAACCGCTGACAGCAAAAGCCCTGCGGGGCAGAATAGGAATGAAAGAATGTCTTGCTTTTCAGGTGTACTGAATCAAAGTGATGCGTTTGCCAGCCTCAATCGGGCGTGGACCACCGGGTCCCGACCAGTTGGGGCCGTTGGTCTTTCGGAGACTGGTAAAGCGCTGGTGCTCCACGCACTGTATGAACAACAAAAAAAGCCCCTACTGGTGCTCACTCCGGACGAGGCCTCTGCCGTTAAATTGACGGAGGATCTGCGCACTCTGCAAGGGGATGTGTTGTTGTACCCGGCGCGGGAGATGAACTTTGTGCAGGTGGCAGGTGCCAGCCATGAGTACGAGCTGCTGCGGCTGGATGTGCTGTCCCGCATGGCTGCGGGGGCGTACACGGCCGTGGTGGCGCCGGTGGCAGCTGCCTGCCAGCTGACCATGCCCCCGGCGGAGCTGCTGGGGCGCACCCGCACGGTACAGCTGGGGGATGATGTGCCCCCCGGCCAGCTGGTACAGGCGTTGGTGGCAGCGGGTTATGTTCGGTACGATCAGGTGGACGGCACCAGCCAGTTTGCTCTGCGTGGCGGGATTTTGGATATTTTCCCACCCGGGCGCACAGAACCGGTGCGGCTGGAATTCTGGGGCGATACCATTGAGAGTATGACCGCCTTTGACCTGGCTACTCAACGGCGGACGGAGGCACTGAACAGCCTGCGGATCACCCCATCGGCAGAGGTGCTCTTTGCCGATGCGGAAAAGACTGCCAAGGCAATAGAAGCGCTGGCTGCCGGGCTGCGGGGCAAGGCCACCAAAGCCCGGGAAAAGCTGCTTACGGACGCAGACACCCTGCGCAAAACCGGCACCCTGCCTTGTAAAGATAAATATTTACCCCTCGTGTATCAGTCAAACGGATTGTTTGATTATTGCAACGGTCTGCTGGCGGTGTGCGACTCGGCAAAAGTGAAAGAGAAGTGCAATAACGCCAACCGGCTGCTGCAAGAGGATATGAAGTGGCTGGTGGAGCAGGGCAGCCTGTGCAAAGGGCTGGACCGGTATACGGTCGATTTTGACACGCTGACGGAAATTTATACAGAGAAGAAAGCGCTGTATCTGGATTCCATGCCCAGGGGCAGCTTTGACACCCCGGTGGGGCATTTGTCCGACTTCCGGCTGCAAACCCTGGGGGTATGGAGCGGCACCATGGCCCAGCTGACGGAGGAGCTGCGCCCCTTGGCGGAGAAAAAGTACACCGTCTGCCTGCTGGCAGGTACGGAGCGAGCCGGGCGCGCCTTGGCCACGGACCTGCAAAGTGAGGGCTTTTCCGCAGAATTCTACCCGCGCTTGCCGGAGCAGTTCCAGACCGGCACGGTGCATGTATGCCCAGGCAGCCTCAGCGGCGGGGTGCAAATTTCGGATATTCGCTTTGCCCTGTTTACCCACGCCCGCACCGGGCAAAGTAAAAAGAAGCACAAGCGTGCGCGGGGCAAAAACGCCATTCACTCCCTGGACGAACTGCAAAAAGGCGACTATATTGTGCACAATGTGCATGGCATCGGCGTGTTTGAGGGCATTCACTCCCTGGAGCTCAGCGGGGTGAAAAAGGATTATATTAAAATCAGCTACGCCAAGGGCGACACCCTGTATGTGCCGGTGACCCAGTTGGATTTGGTGTCTAAGTACATTGGGCCTAAGGAAGATACGAAGGTGAAGATCAACCGCCTTGGCTCCGGCGACTGGCAAAAGACCAAGGCCAAGGTGCGCGCCTCTGTGCGGGATATGGCCAAGGAGCTGATTGCTCTCTACGCCAAGCGGATGAGTACCCCCGGCTACGCCTTTAGCCCGGACGGAGATATGCAGCGGGACTTTGAGTTGCGCTTTGCCTATGATGAGACCGACGATCAGCTGCAAAGCGCGGCGGAGATCAAGGCGGATATGGAGCGGCCGTCGCCTATGGACCGGCTGCTGTGCGGCGATGTGGGCTTTGGCAAAACGGAGGTGGCTCTGCGCAGCGCCTTTAAGTGCATTGCAGACGGTAAGCAGTGCGCCATCTTGGTGCCCACCACGGTGTTGGCTATGCAGCATTACCAAACGGCTATGCGCCGGATGGAGCCGTTTCCGGTGCGGGTGGAGATGCTCTCCCGCTTTGTGTCCCCCACCAAGCAAAAGCAGATATTGGAGGATTTGGCGCACGGCGGGGTGGATCTGCTGGTAGGTACGCACCGGATCATCAGCAAGGACATTCGCTTTAAGGATCTGGGGCTGCTGATTGTGGATGAGGAGCAGCGCTTCGGCGTGGCACAAAAAGAGAAGATCAAAGAGAAATTCCCGGCGGTAGATGTACTGACTCTGTCTGCCACTCCCATTCCCCGCACCCTGAATATGGCTATGAGCGGCATACGGGATATGAGCGTGCTGGAGGAGGCTCCCGGCGACCGGCACCCGGTGCAGACCTATGTGATGGAGTACGACTTTGGGGTGCTGACGGAGGCCATGGAAAAGGAGCTGGCCCGGGGCGGTCAGTGCTACTACTTGCATAATAATATTGATACCATTGAGCACACGGCGGTGCAAATTCAAAAGGCACTGCCCGGCGCGCGGGTGGGTATTGCCCACGGTCGTATGACCGAAGAGCAGCTCAGTTCCGTTTGGCAGCAGCTTTTAGACGCCCAGTTGGATGTTTTGGTGTGCACCACCATTATAGAGACCGGGGTGGATATTCCCAATGTAAACACCCTGATTATTGAGCACGCAGACCGCATGGGACTGGCCCAGCTGCACCAAATTCGCGGCCGGGTAGGGCGTTCTTCTCGCCGGGCGTTTGCCTACTTTACTTACACCCGTGGGCGGGAGCTGACGGATATTGCCACCAAGCGGTTGGAGGCCATTCGGGAATACACGGAGTTCGGCTCCGGGTTTAAGATCGCCATGCGAGACCTGGAGATCCGCGGTGCCGGTTCTCTTTTGGGCAACCGCCAGCACGGCCACATGGAGGCGGTAGGGTACGATATGTACTTAAAGCTGT
>ERZ506957.652-NODE-652-length-14185-cov-3.669002_pt1 | contig 14185 bp, 10 predicted proteins | sample MGYA00512894_ERZ506957 | MGnify/ENA metagenome assembly ERZ506957
ATGCCGCCGATCAAAAGTGCCGCTGCCAACACGCCGGCAATCACGATCACCACTACTTTTTGTTTCTTTTTCCGCTCGGCATCTGCCGTCTTTGTACTTTTGGACGGCACAGCGGCCGCGCGCTGCGCACCGGTCTGCCTAGCCGCCTGCACCTGCGCCGAAGTAAACGGATGACCGCAGTGCACACAATTCGGCAGTCCGTCCGGCGTTTCCTTACCGCAATACGCACATTTCATGTCTTACTCCTTTGTTCATCCGTTCGTTAAATGAATGCATGAATCATCATGTCATACATATCAAAGTCACTGAATGCCGCAGCGGTGCCAGCTAAAGTTCCGACTATAAGAATTATGCCGCCAATGACTTGCACTGCCAAGCCGATCGAGGACAAAACAATGGCTACAATACTCAAAGTCTTTGCCAATTCGTGATTACGCTCATGAGTAATCGGGTAAGCGATCTTGGCCCATTTTAAGGCAATAATGCCTAAGATCAAGCTAACAACACTAAAAATTTGAAGTATAGATAAAACCAATGCCACAATAGACATGGTAAAAGCATCATCACCTTTTTTACGGATTTCACTGGCATTTTTGCATGCAGATACACAACTTTGCGCAGCGTATGCTGCACGATTCACGGATCCACCCGCCTGATTCACACCTTGATAAGCGGTATTCCCCATATTATTCATACCATTTCCGACCTGGGCACCAAATCCGCTATTTTGCACAATCGTACCACATTGCACGCAATTATGTACGCCGTTTGGAATAACTGCTCCGCATTTTGGACAAAACATAACTTTCCTCCTTACAAAATCAGGGCCACCACCTTAGCGGTGCGGTGGCCCTATCAAGCACATTAGTTTAATCTAAATGAATTGCTCCCCTTGCCGATACTGACAACTGTATTCGGCTGCAACTGGAGCGGGGTATGCGGCTGCAACTTGGTGCCTCCGTTAATATATGTACCGTTTGAGGAGTAATCCGTTACCGTGTACAATCCACTAAAGGGGTCAAAACAAATACCGCAATGGCGCTTGCTGACGGTAGTATATTTTCCATCAATAACAATGTTAGAAACAGACGGATCCCGACCGATGATCACTTCTTTACCCGGATCCACCGGGAATTGACAACCGTTATACTGACCGTCCAGCCAAGCGATAGCGCCGGTCAAGGCCGTTGTTTCACCATTTCCGTCTGAGCCATTAGGAATCATACCGGAATTGGAATTTGTATTGGGATCAGAAGCGTTGCCTGGATCGCCATAAGTACCCGTGGATACAGGCGTGTATTCAATAGCTTTTAACGGTTCCTTCTCATACTGTGCACGCACCAGTGGATTCTCCGAATACGGTTTCGGTTCCACATAGCCCACAAACGGCTCGAACTGATTAATATCTGCAACGAAATAACAGTAAGCTACAATCGGCCCCACAGCAATAAACGAGCCTAAAAGGGTCCACAGCAAGAAGTCACCGCCGCTGTGTTTCACTCTAACGGCATAACGATAGCCATTGTCGCAAAGTCGATCCATCGCTTTATAAAACCACACCAAAGGATAAATACCCAGCGTTACAATGCCTAACAACCAAGTCCACAAATAAAACATGGTGTCCCGGCCATCGCCTTCACAAATTCTGTTGATGTCCTTGCTAATTTTACAAAACACAACGATCCAATAAATACCGCATGTAATAAATCCAAGGAATATAAAAAGTGCGATATTTCTCTTTTTTATGGTTTCTACCATTTTATCTCATCCTTTCTTTTCACTTTGAATTTCACAATAAAAACTATTATCCGTTTGGGCCAAATTAAAAATCTGGTCTGCACACAAAGCATTCCATGCGCCACCGGACTGCATGCGTTGGTTACCGGCACTACGAAAGGTACCGTTAGTGGAATAATCCCGCACATAAAAGCTTTTGCCTTTGCGCAACACACCACAGTGTACACGACTGACTTTTTTGTACCCACGATCAATCACGATCTGGCACCTGGCCGGGTCTTTTCCGATCTTCACTTCTGTTTGCTCCGGCAATTCCACCTGTGCACCGGCGTAAGATCCACCACAGCAACACAAATAATAATGTAATGCCGGCACAGCCGGACCAACCGGAATTTTTTTACTCACCGGCGGATCTGTCCCCGGTATCTGCTTTCCATTGACCGGCTCTGGCTGATCGTGCGCACGCCGTCGTTCTAAGAATGGACCAAGCACCAGCTCCGCATACCGATGATACTGCAAAGCAAAAGCTACACATTGCAGAAGAAAAGCCAGCGGCACACCAAACCCCAACCGTCCCTTCCCCTCTAAGATATAAGAAGCATGAAAGCGATTGGTATAGAATAAGATCTCAATCAAAACAGCCGTACAATAGAATGCAAAACACAACAGCGCAAACGCAAACAAGGCCCGTTCCGCCACGACCAGGTCTTTGATTTTATCCCGTACAGCAGCCAATATAAAAAATACAACCATAAAAAGCAGCGAAAAAATCAAGAGTACCACCACAGCCTGTGCAAAATTCGCCAGCCGTGTATAAAAATACTGCTGATACGGGTCGTAATCGCCCGTTAAACCCATCTGCCAAAACCGTAGAGAGCCAACCAGTTTGACCCCTCGATCCGTATGTAAGGAGAACAGACCAAAGAAATAAAACGGCACACTGCACGCAAACAAAAATATGGGTACATTCTTCGCACTGGTCTGCACGCCATCACCTCTGACCTTGTTTTACAGTAATCGGAAAATATTATCCGTTCCTGCCAAATTCAACACAGCTCCCCGCTGCAAATAAGATGCACTACCTGGCTGCAAACGCATGCCGCCGACCACATTGGTGCCGTTTGTTGACCGATCTGTTACGATATACAGATCCTGTGCAGCGTCATACTCTACCATACAATGCACACGAGAAACTTTTTTATAGGACCGATCAATAATAACGGAGCATTGCGCCGGGTCTTTACCGATCACTACCATTTCACCGGCTGTAATCGGAATTTCATAACCGGCACAAGAACCGCTGGAAAAGGCAATACCCCCAGCTGCGGGCGGTGTATCCATGACCGTGCCTGGATTCTCGTTTCTTTTTTTAGGCAACATAATTGCTGCGGTTAATGCCAAAGCAAAAGCGATAAGCAGCAGCACAGCGTTTGCCCACAAACCGGCGCCGGCAGACACCTCACTTTTTTCAGCACGCAGAAAAATAATGAAAGTTACCGGTACGGCAAAGGCCAGTCCCTTGAAAATTGTGCTGACAATCTTACAGGGCTTATTTGCAAAGATATCTAAAATAGCGGAAACAAATGCAAAACCCAACCCAACAAAAATCAACGCAATCAGCCAATTTATACCTTTTGAATCCACATCAAAATAGTCCATCAGATCTTTGATTTCAAAGATGTTACGCAGACCAATTTTCATTTTTGACAGTATAGTAACCTCAAACAGCGGTGCAAACAGCGTGAGCATACCAATCAGTGACAAACCCATCGCCACAAACCCTAAGATGCGAGAAATCAGCGTGTGCTTTTTTTCTTTTTCCCGGTCATCATTTTGCAAAAGCACCGCATTCGGTGATTCTGCAACATAGTCATCATAGATAGGTCCAACCATAATTTTTCCTTTCTGAAGAACCATTAAATCAATCGAATAATTGTATCCGTTCGTGCCAGGGATAATAATGCGTTGCTTGGCAGTGCAATCGGCTGCTCCGGTGTTAGGCGCTTGCCGTTCTCCATAAATGTACCATTGGTAGAATGATCTGTAACTACAAACTGCTCCAGCGCATAATCGTAGCTAATGGTACACTGCACGCGAGAGATCTTGGTGTACCGACGATCAATCACCACAGAGCATAAGGACGGATCTTTACCGATCACCACCTGCTCCGCATTGCGCACCGGAATTTGATACCCTTTACAGGCACCGGAAACAAAGCAGATTTTGTGGTCACCAAGGCAATCCGGCCGCTGCAACTCTGCGTGTATCGCTTGTACTGCCCGTTGTTTACGCGCCCTGCATAAAAAAGCAATGGACAAGCCATTGCATACGGTGGAAAACACCAGCAAAACCAGTATCACCACTTCTGCATAAGCAAGCACAAGATGCAAGTCCTTTGCCGTACACAGCAAAATGGACTGCACACAATGACTGATTGCCGCAATGGCAGTCATTGTCGTACCAATGGTTCGAAACACCCGGGTCGGCACCCAACTGAGCACCCCAGCCACCACCGTAAGAAGCAGCAATACCACAAACAGCACTGCATGGGTCCGCAAAATATACGCCGTGTTTCCCTGCAGCAAAGAAGCCTGCTGAAACAGATCAATCAATGTGATCCATTTCTTTTGCTCCTGCTGAAAAAACATGGCTAAGAAGTAAAATGGCACAGTACACAGACTGAGGCAAACAGCCGCAAATTGCAAACCACCTGCCAGCTTGCGCCACTTTTCATCCCGTTTTCGGCTTATTTTCTTTTGGCTCATGGGAATTATTTTTTCTCGGTTTTTTTGCCGTCTGTCCAGTTGAATGCCTTGGAACAGCAAGGAACAAACAACAATTTTGTTGCACCTACGGTGATCACATCATTGGGGGCAATCACCTTAGACTCCAGCACCACGCTATCATTCAGATAAGACAGCTCCTTAGAAGCGCCGGGCTGGATCAAATACACATTCTCCTTAGGCTCATACACCACAATGGCGTGCGCTGTTCTGGACACGGACGGGTCACCCTCCAGCACAACATCCATATCTGAGCCTCGGCCGATAAAATTGCGCCCGGAGGTCAGGCGAAAGTCCTTGCCGATCAGATTGCCCTCAATGCAGACCAGCCAGCCGACTACCGGCTCCAGACCCATATCTTCTTCATAAAAGCCGACCGTCTTTTGAATGTCTGTATCCAGGACCGTAGGCGGCACCGTGTTCTGCGTAGTTGTAGTGGTCACTTCCGTCTCCGGCTGTGTGGGACCAATGTCCGACTGCTCGTTTGCAGGCATCGTTTGGGAAAATCCGGATTGCATATCACTGCAATAGGGACATGCCGGGAACTTGTCCGCGTCATAGTAGTGGTTGTTGTTACATTTGATCAGGTTCATTGTTTTCTCTCCTTACTACTTGATTTTTATTAAAATCACAGAGGTATTGTCTTGCCCTCTGAAATTTTTATCTGTGGCGGCTGCTGTCAACTTAAACGCAGCCAAGTTCATATCTTCTGCCGTCTCCTGCAAAACATCAATCATTTCTTGCCGGGAAAGCAAGCGGTACAAGCCATCGGAACACAGCACAATCACATCGCCTGATTTTAACTGCAACGGTTGCAAATTGATCTCCACCATGCTAAGTTCACGAATGCCGCAATAACTGATTAGCGCCTCTCGCTTTGGGTGGCTCAAGGCCTCCTGCTCAGTGATCTCGCCGCTGCGCACCTTCTCCATTAATCGGGTCAGGTAATTTTGGTCATGTGTCAGCTGCAACATTTTGCCATCGCGAACCAAATAAATTCTAGAGTCGCCGATATTCAAAAAATGCAGTTCCTCGCCGTCTACCGCAGCAGCAATCAAAGTGGCACCGGCTTGCAACGGCGCGCCGTTTTCATCTTTCAGCCCACGCACCAGCGTGTTGATTTTTTCTGCTTCTGCACGAAAAAAATCCAGATAACTGTGGGTACAATGCCGCCACATGATGCGATAATAATCATCAAACAAGGTTTGCGTTGCACAGGCGCTGGCCTGCTCTCCGCCGCGCAAGCCGCCCATACCGTCGCTGAGTACACATAGGAATTTGGGGTGTTCTTCTAACAAAAGTTGCGTATCACAGGGAATGGTCACACTGTCTTGCTGACTTTGACGCCGACCGATCACCGATGAACTGCCCACTAAAACATGGTCATTTTCTACCAGAAGCTCCGTTTTCACATTATAGCCGCCGGTATTCTGTACTGCCATCTGTGTGTCTTCCGGCGTGCTTTCCGTCTCTGCCAAATTCACTGTGCTTTGGATTTGTGTACGCTCTAGATAGGCCTGAGCGAATTCCAAATACGCTTCATTCTTTTTGCGTCGTTCACTGTTTTTCATCGCTTTTTCCGCCTATATTCTGACGATCGTTGCCCATTTTTATGTTGCCACCAGTTGGATAATAATGTGTTCCCGTGCCAGGTACAAAATAGACCCGGGCACAATCTGCTCCGGCTGATTGTAGCGCAAGCGCTTACCATTTTGCATATATGTGCCGTTGGTAGACACATCCGTCACAATAAAGCGCTGCTTTTGCGCATTATATGTAATCAGGCAATGACGCTTGCTGATAATCATATCCGTGGATGGTACCAACGCATTGCAAGCGGCCAAACGACCCACAGACACGGTCTCACCGGGCTTAAACCACACCCGCTGCCCCACATTGGTGCCGGCCACACAGGTTACTATACAGGTCGGCAAGGCAGGTGGATTTGGCGGTGGCTGCGGAATTGTCCGCTCCGTCCAACCGCCACAGACTAATTCATCAATAAATTGCGTACAAGTTTGAGTACGCTTGGCATAATCAATCTCTAACGCATGGCGCACCGCCTGTGCCATAGAGGCAGAGATGGGCAATCCCATTTGGTCCAGCGGCTGCAACTGATCCGCCTGCATTCTGGACAGAGAATCCTGTGGCACCTTGCCGGAAACAATATAATAAAGTGTTGCCGCCAACGCGTACACATCGGTCCAGGTATTTTGGTTGCCATTCTTGGAATACTGCTCCGGAGGGGCAAACCCGGGTTTCAGCAGCACGCTGTTCTCCTGTTCGCTATCTTCCACGCACTTTCTTGCCGCGCCAAAATCAATAAGCTTAATCTCTGTTCCGCCAAACAGAATATAAATATTCTCCGGGCTAATGTCCCGGTGCAAAATATGGCCGGCGTGCACTTGTTGCAGCGCCCGGGCCGCTTTCACAATATAGTTCCCGGCCAAAGCCGGATCCAGGCGCCCGCCGTGGCTCTTGACATACGCTTTCAAATTGCAGCCATCCAGGTATTCCATCACCAAATAGGCAGTGTTATTCTCCTGAAAATGGGTAAAAATCTGCACAATACCTTGCACATTCTCAAACTGATACAAGGTTTTGATCTCATCAATATAGCTGATTTTGCCGCGCTCAAAAATCCTGGCTGCCTTGGTATCGCCGGGGATCGGCACCACCTGACAGCCTGTGCGCTGCGCATAATTTGAGGGCATATACTCTTTAATGGCAACAACACGGTTCTTAAAGGTGTCCAGCGCCTTATAGGTAATGCCAAATCCACCCTGACCCAACACGCGACCGATCATATACTGGTCATTTAAGGAAGTGTATAGCGGCAATGCGTCCGTACTGTGTGCATATTCCCTTGTATCAAAGCTGCAATGACTACACCGTGTGACACCGGGCTGCAATACAGAAAAACAATTTGGACAATACATAGTTATTTCCTTAAAATTCCACTTTAATCGTTGACAAACCGGCTGTAATTGTATAACCGGGCTGCAATTTTTGCTTATCTTTCACCCTTGCGCCATTAACAAATGTGCCGTTTGCCGAGTGCAAATCTGCAATCAAAACAACGCCGTCCTTCACTTCCAGCGCAAAATGCTGCCGGGATAATTTAGGGTCATCAATATACACATCACAAATACTGCTTCGACCAACAAAAGCGCTGCCCTGCACAGCCAACTGCACCGTATGCAGCGGGGCACCCGCCGTTTGAATATGCAGTGTAATATTCATCGTCGCTGGTACAGCCGCGCGTACATGGTGGCGTTCTTCCACCACCTGCACTTCCTGTGTTTCAAAAAGCTCCTTAATGGTCTTTACATTTTTCTTCTTTTTCAGTCCTAAAAGGATCAAATAAAATGCCAACAGCACCAGCAAAACCGCAAGAGCAACAAGCAAATACGGCAACACGCGCAAAAATGGATTTTTGCCCTGCAACTCCAGACCCTTTATAGGCTGTACCGCATTGGCATTTTGACTTAAATCCGTAATACCGGGAAAGGTAAAATCGTATGTACCGGAATAAATCTCCTTGTCCATCCAGACGGTATAGCTGCCATCCGCATTCTTCTCTGCTTTCTTGACAGCCAGTGGCTTGTCTTTGCCGGTGCGGGTAATTTGATACGCTCCGTTTTCCAGCGCCTTAGCATTAACGGGCACAGCCCCATTCAATCCATCCTGCTGATAGCAGATCTGAAAAGCCTGATGATCCGCACTTACACTAATCTCTGCCTGTACCGGCGCCTGGGTTTTTACCGCTGTGTCCAACAGTACAGTCTCTTTATACACCGTACCGCCCACGGTCAATGCCAATTCTCTTGCACGATTATCCACCGCTTGATCCGTCACAAAACAGGCAACCGATGATTGTAAGGTGTGCTTGTATAATTGCTCCAGAACCGGTGTAAAGGACGGTGTTTTTTGATAGTCATAAATTTGAGCTTCTCCACCGGATACCCGGCTGAGCGTGCGCAAGCGTTTATAGGTACTGCTATTCACTGCTCGAGTATTGCACACAGTATAAAGTGGGACCTTGTTGTACTGATACTTGACCTGCACCTCACTCAGATCTATTCCGTTGCTGTAATCCGCACTCACATCGGTGAGTAAAATAAAATGTAGCACCTGGTATTGGTCGCTCAATGCAGACACTTGGTCAAACAGTTGATTCAGCGCCGTGTTCAAATCCGTCGCGTCCTCATCGCCTTTTAAGGCAGCTACGCTCGCCGCGACTTTCTTGGCGCTGTCTGCATCTTTGGCCGTACCCAAGCACTTGGGCAGCCCTGCACCGATGGAATAAACACCGATCTGATGGTCGGCACTCGCCTGCTTTAACAGCGCCTGCACACCGGTTTTCAGTTGATCAAAGGACCCCCGCGGGCAAATGTTGTCCTGGGTCATAGAGGCGGAATTATCCAGTAAAACACAGGTCAGTGTTTTTTGATTATCCGTACGGTCCAAACTGTACAGAGTCATTTCAGCATTGCCCAATTTGCCCTGCACTTCCGCAGCATATACATCCTGGGATTTGATCTCCACTTGCAAATACGGCACATTGCTGCGCACCATTCCGATCTGATCCGTAGCATTCAAATTCTCCGCAAAAGCAGTAGTCGGAAGAAATAACATCGCCGTGCAAAGCAAAGCGGACAATACGGCAGCGCCGATTCCCTTACCTATTCTCATCTGCTTGCCAACCTCTTTCCTGCTTGCAATAGGGCACAAACACATAGCACCCGCTGCCAAAGCGGATTGTGTCATTTTCTTTCAATTCCATGGCTTTTTGCACCGGCGAATTATTTACAAAAACGGAACCGTTTTCGTTCTTGATATAGAAGTGATCCGAGCGCCGATCATAGGTCACAGACAAATGCTTTTGCCTGCACAACCGGGGATCATCCGTAATGGCAATATCCATCATTCTGTCCCGGCCAATGAAATTTCGATTCATGTGCAGCTCAAAGCTCCTGCCCCGTACCGTGCCGGAAACACACACCAGCCAACCGGTAACCGGGTCAAAATCCTGTTCCTGGAAATAAAGGCCAATCGTCTTTTCTTCGCTGCGCACAGCATCACCATAAGCCTCCGTTTTCATCTCGTCCGCCATGGCATTGCCCTGGGCATTACAGTATGGACAGACCGCAAACCGCGTGTCATCATAATACCGGCTACAAACTGCGCATTGACAGATCGCCATTTTCTCACCTGCTTTGCAACCTGTACACAGCGCCGATGGCACCGTGTACAGGTATTTTAAGATCAGTTCAATTTTTCGGCATCCGCCGCATCCATTTTCTTTCTTTTTTTGGATAGAATCGGCAGAATAATCACCGCCAGCAACACCAAACCGATCGCCACAAAGATCACCACGGAGATCGCCAGGTTGTTGCGGATCAAAGCGGCAAAGGCATTGGCACTAAAACCTTTGTCCACATAAATATCTTTCAGCACGATTTTGCCGTCCTTTTCTTCCAGCCAGTTATTTTTGTTGCCGGTGGTGCCGGAAACGAACAATTCCTGCTTATTGTAGTCGTTGGCAGTGGAGCACTTGTTCCCGGCCAAATCCGTGATCTCAAAGGTCAAATCGCTCTTGCCATTCTCCAGCTGAACCTGAACCACAGCAATACCGTTTTCTACCGTCCAACCATTGGGGTGCTTTTTGTCCTGCGCGTGATCCCAAACCAGCGGATCCAGTGCCTGACCGTCCCGGGTCATGTGGATAACAATACTGGCCAAATTGCTCTCTGACACAGAGAAAGTAACCGTCTGCACCTTTGTATTGGAATAAAGGTGTTTTTCCAATCCGGTAATGCGCACATAAGGATTGGTATTATCAATAGTGAACTGGATATTTAAGCGATGCAAGTCCTTATTCTCAGAACTGTTGTTGACCACTGTATTTTTGCCGTCCAACTTGGTTGTGGACTTAATGTACAGTGCATACTTGCCCTCAGCCAAAATGTCCTTGCTGCTGATGGTATAGGTATTCACATACCACTCGCCTGCATGGTGCTGGCCCTTCTCCATCGTGACCAAACCGTCCTTCTTCTTACCATTGATATTGATGTAATACTCCGGACTTTGAATTTCCGTAGGAGAATACTCCGTCACCACCAGACTCTGCTTGGCAACAGCCGTCTTATTGGCATAACCGTTATTCAGTGCAGCCAAATCATCGCTGACTACATAGACAGCGCCTTTTTCATTCTTGGTAAACACCTTGCGTTGCACCTGCGACTGATTACCGGCCATATCCACGCACTGTGCGGTAACAATGTAATAACCATCCTGCTCCACAGCCGTGTAAGTTACTGTGTTTTGCAGCTGGTGGTCCGCCGTCAGCTGCCCACTGTTCTTGGCAGAGACTTTCACCGTGCGTTTAGCCCTCTTGGACTGACTGTCAAAGCAGGTGCCCACCGCGCTGGAGGTAATGGTAGAGGCGTTATTGTCTGCCTCTTTGACCACAATCGTCGGCACTTTCTTGTAAGCCGTATTGGTGGTAATACCGCCAATAGTCAGTTGCGGTGCCGTCTTGTCAATGGTAAAGTCCTGCGCAGCCGCACCGGAGAAGTCACCGGCCACTGTTTTATAGCTGTTGCCGGCCTTATCCGTGGTCTTAAAGTTCAGTACATAATCGCCATCTGCCACAAAGGTAACGGTCGCTGTCCAACGGTCTGTGCCGTTCTCCTGACGAAACGCAGATACACTGGGTACTGCAATTCCCTTACCGTTTAAGGTGGCCTTTAACTGATTTTCAAAAGCCTTGGCATTAAAGTTGTGTTCCGTTACGGTAACGGTCGCCGTGCGGGTAGCGTTAAAGTATTTTTTATTCTTTACCCGATCATTCAGGTTCAAGGCCACATGAATTTTCGGTGCAGTCTTGTCAATGGTAAAGCGGGTTTTGTTGCTACCGCTTACCGCATCCCGGTTGCCGGCTACATTGTACTTACCATAAGTTACAGCCGTGTTGGCATGACCTACATTATCGGTGCACTTTAAGGTCTTGATTCGATAATTACCGTCGCCGGTAAAATCCACCTTAATCCGATACTGTCGGTTGTCTCCGTTCCCACTGCCTTTCTGAAGCAGGGTTTTGCCGGTGATCTTAAAGCCTTCGCGATAGGCCTTTGTATCTTTCTTATCAAAAGTTCTGGCGCTGTCCAGGCACTTTTCAATCAACAGTGCCACCTGCTCGGTACGAATATTGCGCTCTGTAATGGTAATATGTGCTGTACGCGTCTTGCTATAGTAACTACCGGACTGCGGTGCCACGGCAGAAGTGTACTCCACCTGAATCTGCGGTGCAGTTTTATCAATACCAAAGGCCACATAATCATAAGATGTGTTTCCGGCATTGTCCGTCAGCTCCACGATCAGCAAAATATCATTGTAGTTGGCATCTACGGTAACGGTGCTAGTCAGTTCTGTGGCCAGGTTAGCATCCCGGCCGGTGATCTTGGCATCATCCACACGCCACAACTCTTTGGCATGCCGGGTCTCATTGCCGGTACTACTTTCCAAGTTTTCTGCTTGCAAGGCAGCCTGCGCGTATGCTTTACCGTAAGGTGTGTTCACCTCCAGCGTATTCACCGAGGTCTTGCCGCCCTCTATCAAAGTGTATTTTACAGTGCGGATACCAGACTGGGCGTCCTTAACCGTGACGGTAAACTTGGCGTTGGTGTCATAAAGCGGTACATTCTTCGTTGCATCGTAGCTCAGTTTTTTGTCTTGCTGAGGTGCATTTTGTCCACCGGCTTTGTACGCTTTTTTGTTATTCTGCGTACCGGCCGGCTGATTCTTCCGGGCAATCACAATGGAAGAATCCTGATGCTGCTGGGCGTTCTCTACGATCGTACCGTCCGGGTGCACATAGCCCTGGTCATTTGCCTCGTTGCTGTCTGCAAAATATTTACAGCCGCTCCATTTTCCAACTTCCCGTGTGCCGGGGAAGTTGCCGGCATTGTCCGTTGCGTAGGCATAGATCTGGCCCTTAAAGCCTGCCTGCACCGCCACGGTAACAGAGCTATCGTCCACGGGGATTGCCTCTACCTCATCGAATTTTTGATTGAAGGGCACCAGTTTATAGGTAATGGACTTGACGCCGGATGCCGTTGCCTCCTGTTTATCTGTATTGTACGGATCCGACGCAGAGATCACCACATCGGTATCCTTGTTAAAGAAGAAGCCGTAATCGCTAACAGTCACTTTCTTACAAGCGTTCCCACTGGGAATTGCGAACTGGACCGTGGGCGCAGTTTGGTCAAAATTCAAGGTAAAAGAGACTTTGGACGCATTGCCTGCGTTGTCCCAGGCTTCCACTGTGTAAGTGAGTTCACCGTCTTTCCAATCTTTGATCTTTACTTTATTAACAGTATAAGTATCTTCCGCCTTATCAGCCTGGGCCACAGCATGCAGCTCAATTATGCCGGTTTCCAGCTTTTTCCCTTCGCTGTTATATCGCTGACCATCTACGACCATCGAGTTGCTTTCGATGGTGCTGTTCACGGTGGTACCATTCACCGTTACACGCACACCGGCCACACCGGAGATCTCGCCGCTTTTTGTTTGATCAGATACACGGAAAGAAACGGTATAGTCGTTCTTAAAGACAGTCGTGCCGGGAGAAGCAGGAACCGCATTTTTTGCATTTAGCTCTACATTTTTTAGCTCTGCATTCTGCCCCGACGCCAAAATCTGCGGTGCGTTATTCTCTAATACAAAATTACAATCCCCAAATTTTTCCGGATCGTCTGTCAGATCATTCAAATTGGAATTGGCTGTTGTCACCTGGATTTCTTTCGTTTGATTTCCTAACTGATCTTGCAGTTGCACATATAAGGAACCCTTAAAGTTTTCCAGTTCGTTGGCAGGAATCGTTGCAATAAACTCGGCGGATACGGCCTTACCCACTTCGCCGCTTTTTGTTACTTTTGCCGGAATGGTGGTTACCACCTGGTTGTTTGTGTCCTTACTTGGGTCCTTAAAAATCAAGGACTGCACTTTCTTATCTGAAAAACCGCTGGCATTGTTAGATTCATCCACACCATCTGTGGCGTGCACCGTAATCTCCAGTTCTTCGTTAAAGAAGCGGCCAAAGGACAACTTGTTCAGGAATTTTGCAAACGGGCCAACGTTTTTTTGATTAAATTCGACTGAATTTAATTCGGGCGCTTTGCTGTCATAATGCGTTGCTGCAAGGGAAGACGCCTCTGATATATTGCCGAGATGATCTACATCGCCGGTATTATCCATAGCATAAAATTTATGCTCTTTTTTATCTTCAATCGTAAACTGATTTGCAGTTTTGCTATCCGTTATATACTGCCAATCGCCGTCATCCATCTTATAAGCAACAACCGGGAATTCCACCTGTGCATTATTGGTATTTCCCTTTGCCTCTACCGTAGCGATAATCGGTTCATTGGTCCAAAGTTCTTTCCCGTCTGCACCCACATTTGAGAGCGTTACATTTGTAACAGTCGGCGGTGTGGAATTAAAATTCTTGATCTGAATTTTCTTTTCAGCCACATTTTCCGGTTTCGCATTGTCACGCACATATACGGTATGTATTTTATCGTCCTGGATATCAAAGGAATTTTCCTTTTGCCAATCGCCATTATCCAACTTATATGAGATCGGAAGAGCGTCGTGTAGGG
>ERZ506957.671-NODE-671-length-14009-cov-3.875305_pt1 | contig 14009 bp, 10 predicted proteins | sample MGYA00512894_ERZ506957 | MGnify/ENA metagenome assembly ERZ506957
CTGCTCATGGCGCTCACCGCGAAGGACTCCGGCGTTGCCAAGGTCCTGCCGAAGATGTCGCGCCCGAACTACACCGCGCTGGTGCACGACCTCGGCATCGACACCGTCATCTCCCCCAAGGACGTGACGGCCAGCCAGATCTCCAGCTACGTCCGCGGCCTCGCCAACTCGCAGGGCAGCGCCGTGGAGAGCCTGCATAAGATCCTCGGCGGCGCGATGGAGGCGGTGGAATTCACCGCGACCGGTGCGACGCACTTTCTCAATACGCCCCTCAAGGACCTGAACTTCAAGCCGGGGCTGCTGGTCGCCGCCATCGTCCACGGCGGCAAGCTCCTCATTCCCGGCGGCCACTCCATCATCTCGGAGGGCGACCGCGTGATCGTGGTGGCAAAATCTCTGTTCCTCAAGGACCTCAACGACATTCTGGTCCGTTGAGCCGCTGCACGGAGGAAGGCGCGACATGAACAAAAAGCTCATTTTCAAAATTCTCGGCATCATCCTGGGCATCGAGGGCGTGTCCCTGCTCATTCCCTTCGTCATCGCGCTCGTCTGCCGGGAAAATACCGCCGTCTTCGGCGTCACGGCGCTGCTCTGCCTCGCGGTCGGTCTGCCGCTGAGCCGGCTGCATACGGCCAAATCACGCCTGCAGAACCGCGACGGCTATGTCGCCGTGGCGCTCGGCTGGATCGTGCTGTCCGCCTTCGGCGCGCTGCCCTATGCGCTCAGCGGCTGCTGCGGCTATGTGGACGCGCTGTTCGAGACCGTTTCCGGCTTCACGACGACGGGCGCCTCCATCTTCGGCGCGCCGGCCTCGCTGCCGCGCGGCATCCAGCTCTGGCGCGCGCTGACGCAATGGCTCGGCGGCATGGGCGTTCTCGTCCTGCTGCTCGCGCTGATGCCGAAGCTCGGCGAGGGCAGCGTCAACCTGATGAAGGCCGAAAGCCCCGGCCCCATCTCCTCCAAGCTGCTGCCGCGCACGAACGACACGGCCAAAATGCTTTACAGCATCTACATTCTCCTCACGGCGGCGGAAACGCTCGCGCTCCGCGCGGCGCGGATGCCGTGGTTCGACGCGGTGACCACCGCGCTCACGACCATCTCGACCGGCGGCTTCTCCGTCCGCAACGAAAGCATCGCCTACTACCAGTCCTCGGCGGTCAACTGGATCATCGTGGTCTTCATGTTCGTCTCGTCGGTCAATTTCACGCTTCTGTTTCTGGCCGGTACACGGCGCTGGCGGGAGGTCCTGCGCAGCGACGAGCTGCGCGTCTACTCCGGCATCGTGTTCGGCTCGTCCGCGCTCATCGCGCTCGATCTTGTTCTCAAAACGGGCCGGTCCGTCGGCTCCGCCATCGAGCACGCGGCCTTTCAGGTCACAACGCTCATTTCCACCACCGGCTACTGCACAGAGGATTTCGACCTTTGGCCGCAGTTCAGCCGTCTTGTGCTGCTCGTTGTGATGTTCGCCGGCGGCTGCGCCGGCTCGACCGCCGGCGGCATCAAGGTCTCGCGCATCGTGCTGCTCTTCAAGGGACTCAAGCGCGACCTGCGCCGCATCCTGCACACGCGCGAGGTGCGCCCCATCACGCTCGACGGGCAGCGCGTGGAGGAGGATACCATCTCCTCCGTTTCCCTCTTCTTCTTTGCCTATATGATCATCCTCTTTTTCTCCGCGCTGATCGTCTCGCTCGACGAGCTGGATTTCACCTCCGCTTTCACGGCATCCCTGACCTGCATCAGCAACGTCGGCCCCGGCCTCGGCCTTGTCGGCCCGACGTGCAACTTTGGCTTTCTCTCACCGCTCTCAAAGCTCGTGCTCTCGTTTACGATGCTCCTCGGGCGACTGGAGATCATGCCTCTGCTCGTGCTGTTCCTGCCGTCCGTGTGGCGGAAAAAATAAATCTGTGTCAAAGCCGCTCCCACGGGTGCGGCTTTTCTCCGCAAATTTTGGTTGACAACTGTATACCTTTCTGCTATGCTGGGTTCAGACAGGTATACGGCTGTATACCGAAAGGAGGAATGTCCTGTGTCCTGCAATCTGACCGACGCGGAGTGGAAGCTGATGCACCGTCTCTGGGAGCAGTCTCCGCAGACCATCACGCAGCTCACCGCCGCGCTTTCCGCCGAGACCGGCTGGGAGAAGCACACCGTCATCACCATGCTCACACGGCTGGAGGCCAAGGGCGCGGTGCGCCACGAGGCCGGCGGGCGCGCCAAGCAGTTCTATCCCGCCGTCGCGCAGAGCGACGCCGCCCGCACCGAGACCGAGAGCTTTCTCGGTAAGGTCTACGGCGGCAGCCTGGGACTGATGATGAGCGCCATGGTCGAGGGCCGCGCGCTCACACAGGAAGACATCGACGAGCTGACCGCCATTTTGGAGCAAGCGGGAGGGAACACGAAATGAAAGAGATCCTTTTGACTTCCTCTGTTTTGATCCTTGCGCTGCTGGCGCTGCGGCAGCTGTTCCGCCGCACCGTCTCGCGCCGGATGCAGTACGCGCTCTGGCTTCTGGTGCTCGTGCGGCTGCTCGTGCCGGTGAACGTCGGCACACTGGCGCACAATGTGCTCTCCGCCGCCGAGCCGGTGCAGGCCGTTGTGGAGGAGCGGCTGGATACCCCCGTGCTGTACGTTCAGGACGGCACGGAGCGGCGCCCCGCACAGCTTTTGCCCGGCAAGGAGTCGCAGGGTGAGCCTCTGTCTCCGCCGTCCGATGCGGCACAGAGCGCCCCTGCCGACGAATATTCTATCGTGACACCGACCTACCGAACCGTCACGCTTTCCGAAGCGCTCACCTACGTCTGGTACGCCGGAATGGCCGGCGTGGGCGCGTGGTTCCTTTTCACCAACCTGCGCTTCGCCCGCGCGCTGCGCAAGGCGCGCACACCTTACCGCGTCGAGGGCTGCCGCTATCCGGTCTATCTCGTGTCCGCGCTGCCCTCGCCGTGCCTGTTCGGTGTGCTGCGCCCCGCCGTTTACCTGAACGAAAAGGCGCTGCAAAGCCCCGACGCCCTGCGCTTCGTGCTCGCGCACGAGCAGACGCACGCGCGGCACCTTGACCCGCTGTGGTCGCTGCTGCGCGGCGTGTGCCTGACCATCTACTGGTTCGACCCGCTCGTGTGGCTCGCGGCGGTGCTCTCGCGCGAGGACTGCGAGCTGGCCTGCGACGAGGGGACGCTCCGCGCGCTCGGCGCGGACGAGCGCGCCGCCTACGGCAAAACGCTGCTCACGCTCGTGCCCGTGTGCGACAAGCCGCAGAACCCACTGCTCGGCGCGACGACCATGACCAGCGGCAAAAGGAGCCTCAAGGAGCGCATCACACGCATCGCGGAGAACCGGCAGGCCAAGGCCGCGGCAGTGTTCGCCGTCGTCGCGCTCGCAGCGCTCGTGTGCGCGGTGAGCTTCACCGGCAGCTCCCGTCCGCTGAGCGCGGTCTGCGGTGATTTTTGGGATGCGGAAGCGACCTGCACCTATGTGGAGGAGCGGCCCGACGTGGACGCGCGGTACACCCCCGCCGACGGGACGGTTCGGCTCTCCGAGCATCTTGCGTCCGTTCGCATCGGCAGTGCGCATCCGAAGAAAACAGTCGCCGTCAACCCTGCGTGGTCTACGCTCTACCTTACGCTGCCTGACGCTGACGGGGGCACTGCCGAGCCTTTGACCATCAACTTCATTCGGGAGTATGACGCGCCGGGGAGCACGGAGGCGGTATACACACTGAACATCGGCACGCGGGACGCCGCTAAGTCCTACAAGGTCCTCTCCGGACAGGACGAAATCGACGCATTTCTCGCGTATCTGCGCGGCGAAGCGTCACCGGAGCAAATATCCCATCCTGCGTTCCCCAACAATCTGACGGAGGCCGAGCGCGGCGTCGTCGACGAATTTCTGCACTGGGCGCAAGCTCTGCGCGCAGAGGACATTCTCGACCTGCAATTCCGCGATGGCAGCAGCTCGCGCTTCCTCGTCGATGCGGAGCTGACCGCGCTCTCGGCGCAGCTCGTGCCCGCACTCAACGCCCTCACCGAGGCGGAGCTTTACACGCAGCAGGGCTACGGAGACTCCGCGTACTACACGCTCACGGTGAATCTGCGGGACGGCACGCAATACACCTTCCTCTGCGGCTTCGACCGCGTGCGCCTCCTGCATCCCACCTTTGAGCCGGGGCTCTCCTCAAGCTATCCCAGCGACCGCCCGACGCTCTGGATCGACAGTCCCGCGCTGATGGCGTGCCTCGACAGTCTGGAAGCCTCGCCCGCGCCTTTGCCGGACTTTGAGACCGCCGCGCCGACGCCGCTCGCGGACATCCTGCCCGCGCGGGAGCCGTGGATGACCATTCCCCTTGCCGGGAAGGCACAGCGCATTGCCGACCGCCGCATCCCCTCCGATGCCCTTGACTGGCTCACGCAGATGGACATGGACGGCGACGGCGTGTGTGAGATCGTCAACAGCTCCGATTTCCCCGCGATCTACTACAAGCGCGGCGGTCAGCTCTACGGCGTCGACCTCAAGAGCGTCATCACCGCCGCGTGGCCGGAGCTGAACTGGTGGGACTACACATCCGCCGCTCCCGCCAGCCGTTCGCTCCTCTTCTGCGGCTTGTCTGCGGGCGACGCTCCCGGCGATGGGGTCAACTTCACGCGCTATCTCTATTTCGACGGTGAAAGTCTGCTGCTCTACAAGCCCGATCGCAGCCACACCGACCACGTCGCCGACGCGACGCTTGCCGATCCGAGCGTTCCCGCTGAGGTCGCTGCGCGGGCAAAGCAGCTTGTTCGGCAGCGGTACGACACCCTTGCGGGCAGCGCCGCGCAGTACGACGACTGGTACACAGACGTCTCCTTTCTCGGCACGGAGACCCGCTACGCAGGTCTGACGCTGGAGGTTTACAGCTTCAGCCAGCATTACCACGCGCAAAAGCCGGAAAAAATCCTGCTCGCGGGCGGCACTGAGGTGGACGAGGACGGCTGGGCCATTCTGGACGGCGACATGGTCCTGGACGGTCCCTATATCGTCTGTCTCTCGGACGGCGGCACGCGACGCATGTTAGAGGGCAGCATGAGCGGCGATTGCAGCACGGGCAGCCCCGCTTATTATGCCGATCTGACCGCGCTGCTGGCGAAAAACAATGTCCTCCGCCCCGACGTTCTGGACGGCGGCAGGCTGAAAGAGGCGATGAGCAGCGGCGGCAGCTTCCTCAACTGGCTGGGTCAATACGACGCTGCCGAGCAGGACCGCGCACTCGAAAGGCTGAGCGCCTACCGCGCCTCGCTCACCGACAGCTACGACCTCGATATGTTCTCCCGCATCGTCACCTATCTGCTCGGCGACCGTGACGGTCTGACCGACGCGGGCCGCGCCGCGCAGGAGCGCTTCCGCGCGAAATTCGGATGAACGCCGAAAAAAATGGCAAAAGCGAAACACAAGGCAACATGGGCAAGGGAACATGGAATGACAGAGGCGGGAGCATCTACAACGATGCTCCCGCCTTGCATATTTCAACTGATCTCATTCGACACCTAAGAATTGTCAACTTCAGGAACTAATTGTGAGTCTCCGTCCCTTTCTTGTTCTTGAACCTCTTACACGAAATTATGGCATATAAATGCCGGGGATCTGCATATCCTGCCAGTATGTGAACTTTGATTCTTCGTCAGCTTTTTTTACTACTGCTAAAGTATTCAATCCAATATTATCGGGTTGTTTTGTATCTTTGGTGCATTCGATTATGAAAAATGCATACTCCGTTTTGTCAGTTGTCACATCGTACCAAGTAATACTCCGAGCGTTTTTCTCTCCATCTTCAATGTTTGAGGAGCTTGTAAAGCCAGTGCGTTCCCAAGATTTAACAGTCCCTTCGAATAGCTGAAATAAGTTTTCTGTTTGCTCTTGAAAATTATCCACTTGTGATAGTGTTGTTTTAGAAAACATATTTTCCAGTTCATCACTATCATTTTCGTCAATAGCAGCCAATATTTCTTCCAATCGATTATCGGCATTCAAACTTCCGTCATCAAATAACACTGCATCATCTCCGCTATTGCACGCACTCAAAAGAAGAGTTATTGCTAATATCGTTAAAACTATTTTGATTTTTCGCATAATGTCTCTCCTGTTACAATCAAAATATACCACCATTACAATACAAGTTTCTTGTTTCGGCCGTTTTCTGTTTCATTTTATAGTAAATGCACGAGGGAGATTATTCCTCACATTTTTTCATTATACCAACGGCATTGGCAATACGCAACGGCAAAACATGCGCGCAACTCCTCTTGGCGCAGAGTCCTGTCAGCCGTCCCTTGTGTCATGCAGAGTATTGTGTAACATAGTTGTTTCTTCTCTGTCGTATAATCTCCGGTAGAGTGAGTCCTTCTGGATGCGCCATGATGACACTACCCTCGTGACAGCATTTGCTCACAGTCCCCCCTTGGCGGAGGACTGTGAGTTTTTTCCTTTTCTGGCGGCGATCTGATACAGATTGCTGGTCAGGCTGCCATTTGGTCGATAACGGGACCGGCGCGAGACCAGCCCCGCCTGCTCCAAGTCGCCCAAGGCTCGCTGCACCGTGCGGCGGGATAGCTTGAGGTCTGAGGCGATTCGCTTGACGCCCGGCCAGCAGGCCCCTGCTGCATCTGAGCGATCATGGAGGTACATATAGACTGTCTTTGCTCGATGGGACAGTTCCTCATTCTGATAGAGGTTTCCATAGTAGCTCATACGGTATCCTCCGCTTTCGGCGTGTTGTAGGCTCTGCGCTTCGCGCCCTCCGCGGCAACAATCAGCTCCTGCTGTACTTCCTCACGCGCAGGCGAGCTCATACCGCCAGATACTTCAGCTTCCGACGAGGATGGGGTCTTCCCCGCTGCCGGTGGATATTTTCTGCGGATCACCTTCATCAGCATCTCCTTGTTGGCATATGCAACCTTACGCGCTTCGTGCTCCGGCACACGATACTCCTCTCCAAAGGTAATGCCCCAATCGAGGAAGAGCTGCAAGTGCGTCTGCATGGGATGCGTGCCGGTTTTCATCACGATGAACTCTCCCTTCGGTAGGCTCTTGAGCTCGTCCGAGCTCAACAGCGGGCGCTCCATCATCTGGAGGGACTGGCTGCTCTCCTTACCCTGACTGACCGAGCCGGAGAGGACTGTGCGTGTCCCAAGCGCTTTGGAAAGCACCTCGGCGGTCTGGCTGCTGGGTGCAAAGCCGCCGAAGATAGTCGTTTGGCAGTTGTCCTGTATGATCGCCGCGCCTTCCTTGCCGTAGTTCTTTTCGAGCTGGGCAAGACTTTGGATGATCGGCATCAGCGTCAGCCCGCGGGAGCGGCCTGCGGAGAAAAGCGGAAGGACATTGAACGGCGGCATCGTTCCAAACTCATCCATGAAGAAGATAACGCGCCGCGGGAGTTTGCCTCCATTCTTATCAGCGACATAGAAAAGTTCCTGGCTGAGTGCCTGCACCATAAGGGATGCCATGAAGTGCTTGGTGACATCCTCCTCCGGAAGAATTAGGAATACGGCGCATTTTTCCCGCGCCATGCGCTCGGCGTCAATAACGTTATCGAAGCAGAGCACCTGCTCGAGCTCGGAATCGAGAAAGGCATTGAGCCGTGCGAGCACCGTGGACATGACGGAGTTCATGCTTTGCTCCGCCGTGGTCAGAGCCGAGCCGGAAAACCACCTCGCCTTGTGATCCTCCGGCATCATCGCCATAAGGAACTGGAAGCCGTTCTTTGCCTTCGGCCCGCTGCCAATTGGAGCAAGGAGCTCCTGCACCAGCTTGAAGACGGAGACGATATGCCTCCGCTCCTCCGGCTGTTCCTTTGTTGGAGGAAGGTGCTCGGCGAGGAGCAGGATCGTCGCTGTCAACACACCTTCGGCTGCCTGATAAAAGTACGAGTTCTGCCCATAGATGCTTTCGTCGCCTGATGGATTGATGATCGTATTGGAAAGTATCTTGGCATACTTCTCGGACTTTGCTCTGGATTTCAGGTCATCCGGGTTCGCAACGGCAAGATCCATGTAGCGGTTGATGAGTGTGAGCAGATTGTAGCCATCGCTGCATGTGGGATTTCGCAGGTCAACGACAGACACCTGATAGCCGTAATACTTGGACGCGACCGCGCCGTAGTTGCGTGCGAGGTCACCCTTGCTGTCGAGGGCGAGGAAGCTCATTCCGCTGGCGCAGGTGTACTCCAGATTGGGGTACAAAAAGTACGCCGTCTTTCCTACGCCGGAGGCGCCGATCATCAAGCAATGGATGTCGTCGCTGTCCACCAGCGCGCGGATCAACTCCGGCTCGTCTGTGTATTGGCCGTTCTTTCTTTTCTTCCATATCCTTTTTACATACCTCACAGCGGTCCTCCCAAGGACCGCAAGGCACTGCCGTTCCTTCTTTCCTCCGCCCATGCTGCCGACCACGACGCCTTGTTTTTGAGGAAGACGCTCTCCCTTGCGCCAATGCGCCACATCGAAGGGGATATGAGCATAGGTCTTGCCGATCTCTTTCAGCGTTGCCCAGCGTGCCGTACCGTGCTGGCCGTCGCCGACCGTTTTGCTCTTGATGCGGTTGAGGGAATAGTTCTTGGAGACGACGGACACCACCAGCAGGAAGACAAGCAGTCCGGTGCAGAGCGCGATGAAAGACACGGTGTCATGGCTCATGTTGCTTTCTCCTTTTTCTCAAACTTGGCGCACAGGTCATCGTTCCAGTCCTTGCGCTGCGGGCAGAGGCGCTGGACCTCTAAGTTCATTTCCTCCAAGGTCTCCGTCATGCGTTCACAGGCGTCGTTGCCTGCATCGTCGTTATCAAGACAGAGGTATACGGTGTCCAGCCTCGGGTTCTGCCGCAGGCGTTCCAGCACCGGCTGGGCAGAGGTCCCACAGCAGGCAACATAGCTGTGCTCCTGCCAGCCATAAGGATAGAGTGTGATGTGCGAGAGCAGGTCGATAGGGGCCTCGAACACATAGAGGGACTTGTCCGTACCGTCCTTGTGAAAGCTGTGTGCGCTCTCGCTGCCCTCAACATTTATGCGAAACACCTTGCCCTCGCTGTTTGTGCTGCGCAGATGCGCGTGCTTTGCAATATCACCGTCCATGCCGACGAAGACGCAGTTGTGATGCTCGTCCTCGTAGAGCAGCTTTTCATGCGTGAAGTGCGAAACCACCTCGCGTTCAATATGCCGCTTGTGCAGGAGGTAGGCGTAGACGCGGCGCATATTGCTGTAGGGCTGCGGCAGGGCGAAGGACTTCGGCTCCGTTGCGGCAGGCTTCGCCTGCTCAAGCGTTCGACCGTCCTTACGCCCCAGCAAAAGTAAAACCGCTTCCGGGTAAGGGAGGCGGTAGTAGCGTTGGACGAAGCTGATAGCGTAACCGCCCTCGCGCTTGGAGTGGTCGAACCACTTGTTGCCGCGGATGGTGACGCTGGGGTCGTTGGGGGTACGATACTCTCGGCCGGAGCGAATGGGGCGCTCGCCCTGAGCGCGCAGCAGAGACACCAGGTCGGTATTCTGCGCCCGCGCCTTTTCCTCTGGCGTGAAATAGATAAATTTAGCCATCCTTTTTTCTCCGTATGGATCGATGTGGTCCCTCTTGCCGCCAGAGGGACGCTGTGGTACAATTTCTCTCCGTGATATTCTGTGAGAGAAGGAAGAAGCAAATGAACCAGAAAGAACTCAACGAGATCCGCCGGCGCTTCCGGCTCGATAAAAATAACTTCAGCCGCATCTTCGGCTGCTACGTCAACTCCAACCGCGAGGTCATCTCGTGGATCGACGCCTCCCTCGGCCTCATGCGGCAGGAGGAGCAGGAGATGTACCTGGGGCTGCTCAAAAAGACGCTCTCCGGCACGCTGGGGCGCAACCTCATTGACATCGAATTCTCCACCACGCAGGTCGCGGACAGCGACGAGCACCGCCTGCTCCAAACCCTGCGCCAGACGGAGTGCAAGGATGCGAACGCCCGCGAAACGCTCTGCCGCAAAATTATTGAATCTCTGAGCATGGGTGAGACGAACTATCTCATTCTCCTCGCCGCCGACGCCTATGATGTTCCTTACCGCGGCAAGGATGACGAGCTGCAGGCGGACGCCTCCGGCGACGTCTACAAGTATTTTGTCTGCGCCATTTGTCCTGTGAAGGCGCCGACGCTCGAGCTGCGCTACGATACCGACGAGAACTTCTTCCACCCCAGCTCCACCGGACATATTGCCCTTGCGCCCGAGCTTGGCTTCCTCTTCCCCGCCTTCGACGACCGCGCGGCGAACATCTACAACGCGCTTTTCTACAGCAAGAACGTCGAGCTCATCCACGAGGAGGTCATTGACGCGGTATTCCGTGTGGAGCCGCCGATGTCCGCCGTCGAGCAGAAAAATGTGTTTGATACCGCGCTCGCTGATACGCTTGAAAAGGATTGCAGCTACGATGTAGTGCAGTCCGTCCACGAGCAGCTGCGCGGCCGCATTCAGGAGCATAAGGAGAGCCGCGACCCCGCGCCGCTGGAGCTGACGGTCGGCGACGTCGGCGGCATCCTGTCCGAGAGCGGCGTGAGCGAGGAGAAGGTCGAGAGCTTCCGCCGCGAGTGCGAGAAGCAGTACGGCGAGAACGCCGCGCTGAACCCGAAGAACATTCTTGGCACGGGCAAGTTCGAGATCACCACGCCGGAGGTGAAGATCACCGTCGCGCCGGAGAACAGCTATCTCATCGAGGCCCGCATGATCGGTGGGCGCAGGTACCTGCTCATTCCCGCCGACGACGGCGTGGAGGTCAACGGCGTGAGCGTGAGCATTCCGAACGAGGAGCATAGCTGATCACAGAGCCGCAGCACCGGTCATCACCGATGCCGCGGCTCTGCACTATGTATGCGATATCTCCTCATGATCGTCGGGCTTGTGTCCCATGGCAAGGCGCTTGCGTTGGATCTCACGGCGGCGCTTGCGGTCGATCCGCAGGCCATAGAGCGTACCGTCAGCCTTGCTGTTGTCCTCGAAGATCCTGCCCATGTGGTGCAGCATCTGCACGACCGAATCGCCAAGGGTGAGCGAGCGGTATACCGCATCTCTTTTTGCTACCCTGCTGTCGGGCGGTACATCCGTCTCCTGTTCCGGCGTGTCGGTTGGCGGCCCGCCGGTATTCTCTTCCGCACCATCTGCTGCACTCGCCCTTTGCACAGGTTTGTGGTACACCGGCACGTCATCCCTTGGCCGCGGGTCAGGATCAATCGGTGCCGGGGTCTCCTGCACGGGTTGTTCTTCTACTTGTCTATGACGCATCGCTTCGAGGTCTTGCCCCGATCGCTTCAGCACCTCCTGAATGACCATGTTGCGTACTGTCTTGAATTCCTTCTGCTGACTCAGCGGCAGCCGCTCCGGGAGCTTCTGACTGTAGTCGAGACATTTCTGCTCCTGCAGCTCCTGCCAGATCTCATAGGCTTCCGCCACACGCGGGTCCTTGGCGAGCTCGTCTACAATTTCATCTACAATACGCTTGAGGCGCGGCGGCAGGTAACCGTAGACCTTGCGTCCCTTTGTGAGCGGCAGCCGCTGTGTTAGCTCTTCGATGAGCTGCTCCATACGCTCATTTTGCAGCGTGCCGCTTCGCATTGCACGGATCAGCTCCAGCATACGTTCCTCGGCATTTTCGCGCAGACGCGTGCGGTACTGTGTCTGCTTTTCATAGATGCTGATGCGGTCATTCTCATAGACCTTTGTCACGAACGCGGACTTAACTGCACGGATACCCTGCACGGTGAGATAGCCCTCGCGCGGATCGGTGGAGTAGAGGATCATGTGGATGTGAACATGCTTCTCCTTTGTGTGGAGCGCGGCATACCACTTGAGGTGGTCCGGATGTATCTTGTACGCCTCCGCGATGTCTCCTACGCAGGCGCAGACCAACGCACGCCAGTTCTCCACGTCCGTGTAGCCGAGCCGCTCGGCATCCTCGCGGCGCAGAGAGACGATGGGCGTCCACACATTTCCCGCATGCTGGGAGACAGCTTCCTCTACTTCGCGCAGAGATCTCACTGGACCGTTGGCGTCCCACAGGCCATGCCCGCCGACTTGCTGCGCACCGGGACGGTTCGCAACATAGTCGATGTAGTTCTCACGCTTGTCCATTGGCACAACAAACTGCTCATGCGCCTGCGCGATGAACTCCGCCGCGGTCTTTCGCGTAGGGTGTTCCTTGTAGTCCTCGTACTCCAGCAGCCCACGGCAGAGCGGAAGATTTTTTGTCAGACGCTGGATGTACGCCTTCTGCTTTTCCGTTGGCGGCGTATCCGCGTCTTTCTCTGGGATCACCACGCCTTCTCGTGTGGCGAAATAGTGCGTGCGGTTACGCAGCCATTTCGCATTCTTCCCGCCCTTGAGGTAGGGCGAAATGAAGATCAGTCTTGCCAATCGTCATCCTCTCCCAACCGTCGCTGGGTGTCGAGTGCGTTGGAAAAGCTGATCTGACCGTTCGTGCGCTTGACCTCATCCACGGCGTAAGCACGCAGCTCCTTGCGGTCAATAGGATCGGCGCGGAAGTGCGCGGCGATGGTGTGGCACATCATGTTCAGCTCTACGCACCACTTGAAGAGCAGCGAGCGCAGACGGTTGTTGTGGTTCTCCAGCGTGCCGCGGATCATCGTCACTAAAGCCTTCGAGAGATACTCTGTCGTGTCGTAGCTTCCGAGGTAGCCCATGTAGAAGCGCAGAGCTTTCTCGATGAATTCGCTTCGCGTTTTGCAGTTATCCTCCTCCAGCCAACCATCCATACGGCGGATCACGGCAGGGGTAAACCAGACCGCCATGCGTGTTTTGTTCTCGGTGTTTTTTTCTTCAGTCATGGGAGAATCTCCTATTCTTGTGGTACGACACAGCGCAAAGGCTTGCCATACCGGACTTTTTTGCCTTTCCGACCACCTTACAGCCGAAAAACGGCGCGCAAGGTTCACCTTGCTTGACCATCGAAAAAGCCCCGCACTGCGGGGCTTTGTGGCCGGGAGGCGGTCGCTTGCGACCACCTCCCTTTATCTCGCACAAAATCGAACGGGCAGAAAGCCGTTCGATCATCCCGGCGAGGGCCGTGCGCAAACGCGCACAAGCGGCCCAAAACGCTGGGATACTATCCCAGCGGGGCGACGCCCCGTCTCCTTTTCCAAAAGCGCACACAGCGGCCCACAAGGGCAAACAGCGGGTACCAGCCATCGCGGGTGCGGAAACAAAAAGCGGAGGCTGCACAATGTACAGCCTCCGACGTGGGTTGCGGTGCGCCGCATCTGCTGCACGAACTGGTTGGAGCGGTCGGCAGCACTTCTATGGAGAAGGAGAGAAAAGCACAATAGCCGACGGGCTGCGGCTGCCCGCCAAGGGTGGGCTGACGCAGTTCGTCGGCGCCGCGGGTCCGCAGACCCGCGCAGCCTGGGCGCGAGGTGTTCGGCGTGTGCTGGCATCTCTCATAGCAGCGTCATCGTCATGTCGGCGCTCTGTTCCGACTCCATGTCTGCCGCCTGCTCCTGCGTCTGCGTTCGCTCCCGATACCGGAGCAGGACAGAGGAACAGTCATAGCCAACCGGCCGCAGGACCTTTTCCACCAGAACGCGCAGAAGCTGTTCCGTATCGAACTTGCTCTCAAAATGCAGTCCATCCTCGATCTCGACCGGCGCTTTCATTTCGGTCTTGCGGCTCGAAAGCAGAGGGCGGAAGTTTCCGTTGACCCTGTCGCAAAGGCAGCGCAGATGCTCGAGCCTGACCGGATCGGCGGCGCAGTCCTTGAGGATGATCTCTACAACGGCTCGCCATGTTTTTGCTTCTACCTCATTTCCGTCCGGCAGGATAACCGCAACAGCTTTTGTCCCTTTAAACGCAGCGGGCCTCCAATCGAGCGGATGTGCCCGCACTGGCTCGTAGTCTATCTCACCGCTTTCCATACGCGCAACGGCATCGTCGATCCGCTCGTCCACGAGGCGGTGCATCTGTGCGCGAAGCGTTTCAAGCGCTTCTCTCATATTCTCTTCCAGATCGGAAGAGCG
>ERZ506957.687-NODE-687-length-13777-cov-3.382233_pt1 | contig 13777 bp, 9 predicted proteins | sample MGYA00512894_ERZ506957 | MGnify/ENA metagenome assembly ERZ506957
GTATCGATACCTGGGGATGCGACTTCGTATATGTAGATAAAAACGGGGACATTCTCCGCAATCCTCTCGCCTACCGCGACCCTCATACCTTCGGCGTGATGGAGAAATATTTCGACGAGAAAATCAGCAAGGAAAAAGTATACGAGAAGACTGGAATCCAATTCATGAACTTCAACTCGCTCTTCCAGATATACGCCATGAGAAAGGCTGGGAACGTGGCTTTGGAGAACGCTGACAAGATTCTCTTTATCCCTGATGCGCTGAGCTTTATGCTCACCGGAAACGCAATCTGCGAATATACCGTGGCTTCAACTTCCCAGATTCTCAACCCAATGACAGGCGATCTCGACAACGAACTCGTAGAGAGTCTCGGACTGAAGAGAGAGCAGTTTGGCAAGATGACCAACCCTGCTTCCATCATCGGCACACTCACCGAAGAGGTGCAGAAGATGACGGGCTTGAATGCCGTTCCAGTCATCGCCGTAGCGGGTCACGATACAGCCAGCGCCGTAGCAGCCGTACCAGCCAAGAACGAGGAGTTTGCCTACCTGAGCTCTGGCACCTGGAGTCTGATGGGTATCGAGACCAAGAACGCCATCATCAACGAGAAGAGTTATGAACTCAACTTCACTAACGAAGGCGGCATCGAGGGTACTACCCGATTCCTGAAGAACATCTGCGGCATGTGGATTTACGAGCGTTGCCGCAAGGAATGGAAAGACGAAGCTGCTGCCAATCAGAAGGATATGAAGAGTCTGGGCCATGCTGAGCTGATTGCCGAAGCGATGAAGCAGCCTGCCTTCCAGAGCATCATCAACCCGGACGATGCCTGCTTTGCCAACCCATCGAGCATGGTAGAAGCTATCAAGCAGTACTGCGAAAAGACAGACCAGCACGTTCCTCAGAACTATGGTGAATTCTGCCGTTGCATCTTCGAGAGTCTCGCGCTCCGTTATCGTCAGATTTTCACCTGGCTGAAGGATTTTGCCGACTTCGACCTCAACGTGCTCCACATTATCGGTGGCGGTTCGCTCAACCAATATCTCAACCAGTTTACAGCCGACAGCTGCGGTGTCACCGTTCTGGCTGGTCCTCAGGAAGGTACAGCCATCGGCAACATCATGCTCCAGGCAAAGGCATCAGGCTTGGTCAAGGACATCTGGGAAATGCGTCAGATCATCGCCAACTCGCTGGAGCTCAAGAAATTCGAGCCAAAGAACAAGGAGGCTTGGGATGAGGCATACGAAAAGTTTTTAAAGGTAAAAGGGTAAAAAAATAAAAGCATAAAAAAAATAAACAATAACAATAAAATACACAAAACAATGAAAGCAGATTTGATTTTAAAGAATTATGAGATTGCTAAGGAGCGCTATGCTGCTCTGGGTGTAGATACAGACAAGGCTATTGAGACTTTGGAGAAGACTCCTATCTCGCTGCACTGCTGGCAGGCTGACGACGTGGTTGGCTTCGAGCGTGGCGAGGCTGCTTCTGGCGGTATCCAGAGTACAGGTAACTATCCAGGCAAGGCTCGCAACATCGATGAACTCCGTCAGGATATCGAGAAGGTGAACTCTCTCCTGGCTGGTACTTTCCGCCTCAACCTTCATGAAATCTACGGAGAGTTCGGTGGCAAGCAGATTGACCGTAACGAGGTAACCGTAGATCAGTTTACAGGCTGGATGCAGTGGGCTAAGGAGCAGAACATGAAGCTTGACTTCAACTCTACTTCTTTCTCTCACCCATTGAGCGGAAATCTCACATTGTCAAATCCTGACCCAGCTATCCGCGAGTTCTGGATTGAGCACACCAAGCGTTGCCGCCGTATCGCAGACGCTATGGGTAAGTTCCAGAACGACCCATGTATCATGAACATCTGGGTACACGATGGTTCCAAGGATATCACCGTAGAAAAGGGCCGCTATCGCGAGATCCTGAAGAACTCTCTCGATGAGATTCTGGCAGAGGAGTTGCCAAACATGAAATCTTGCCTGGAGGCTAAGCTCTTCGGTATCGGCTTGGAGGCTTACACCGTAGGTTCTCACGACTTCTACGCTGGCTACTGCGCTAAGAACAACGTGATGTACACCCTCGATACAGGTCACTATGAGCCAACAGAGAACGTATCAGATGCTGTTTCTGCACTCTTGCTCTTCGTTCCAGAGTTGATGCTCCACGTATCTCGCCCAATGCACTGGGACTCAGACCACGTAACCCTCTTCGACGACAATACCCGCAACCTCTTCTCAGAATTGGTTCGTGCCAACGCACTCGACCGTGCTCACATCGGTCTCGACTACTTCGACGGTTCCATCAACCGTATCGGTGCTTACATCATCGGTGTACGTGCAGCTCAGAAGTCATTGTTGCAGGCATTCCTTGAGCCACTGGATACCCTCCGCAAGTACGAGGACGAGGGCAAGCTCTTCCAGCGTCTAGCTCTCTTGGAGGAAGAGAAGACATTGCCATTCGGTGCTGTATATGATTACTTCAACCTGAAGAACAACATCCCTGTTGGCGAAGAGTACATCGCTGACATAGAGAAGTACGAAGCGGAAGTACTTGCTAACCGCAAGTAAGTGAAGAACGAAGAGTGAAGAACGAAGAATTCAATTGTCTTATGGCTAAAAAAGCATTTGAATTCTTCACTCTTCATTCTTCTCTCTAATACATATTATTATGGAAATATTAATAGGACTTTTAATCATAGCCATCGGCGCATTCTGCCAGTCCAGCTGCTACGTTCCTATCAACAAGATAAAAGATTGGAGTTGGGAATCATACTGGGTAGTTCAGGGTGTGTTCGCATGGCTTATTTTGCCTTTTTTCGGCGCTATGCTCGCTGTACCTAGCGGACATTCCTTCTTTGAATTATTCGACGGATTCGGCTTCAACGTAGCTATGAGCATGCTCTTCGGTGTACTCTGGGGCGTAGGCGGACTGACCTTCGGTCTCTCCATGCGCTACCTGGGTGTGGCATTGGGTCAGAGCATCGCCCTGGGAACCTGCGCAGGTCTCGGAACCATCATGGGTCCGGTGCTGCTCAATATCTTCTTCCCTGAGCTGGATGCCCTTTCATCGCTCACCTTCAGCGTCATCCTCGGTGTGGTAGTCACCCTGCTCGGTATCGCCATCATCGGTGTAGCTGGCAGCATGAAGGCGGCATCGCTCTCTGAAGAGGAGAAGAAGGCTGCGGTAAAGGATTTCAACTTCCCTAAGGGTCTTGCCATCGCCCTGCTGGCTGGTTTCATGAGCGGATGCTTCAATGTGGGTCTCGCCTTCGGCGATGATATCCACTTCGGCACCTTCACCCCTGATATGTTCAAGACCCTGCCTGCTACCTTCCTCGTTACCGTGGGTGGTTTCATTACCAATGCCATCTACTGTTTCTATCAGAACACCAAGAATCATACTTGGAGCGACTATAAGAACGAGGAGGTTTGGGGCAACAACATCCTCTATTGTGCCTTGGCTGGTGCCTTGTGGTACAGTCAGTTCTTCGGCTTGTCATTAGGAAAAGGTTTCCTCACCGAATCCCCTACCCTTATGACTCTGTCTTTCTGCATCCTGATGGCACTCAACGTAGTGTTCTCGAATGTATGGGGCATCATCCTGAAGGAATGGAAGGGATGCTCATCAAAGACCATCACCGTATTAATCGTCGGCATCATCGTCTTGATTATCTCAAGCTTCCTGCCACAGTTGATTTAACTTCAAAATATAGAATGATATGAAAAGATTTGCATTTAAGATGTATCTCAAGAAGGGATGCGAAAAGGAATATGCCAAGCGCCATGCTGCGATCTGGCCTGAGTTGAAACAGATGATCAAGGATCAGGGAGTAAGCGACTACAGTATCTTCTGGGACAAGGACACCAACCTGCTCTTTGCCGTTCAGAAATGCGACAGCGATACCAACAGCCAGGACACAACCAACGTGGATCCTATCACCCAGAAATGGTGGGATATGATGGCAGACATCATGGAGGTGAATCCTGACAATTCGCCTGTCAGCATCCCGCTGGAAGAACTTTTCCACATGGATTGATATAAAGATTTTAGTTAGCTTAGAAACAGAAAAAGCCCCCGAGCATCTCACGATGTTCGAGGGCTTTGTTTCACTAAACCCAAAAACTTTTACCTAATAATACTAAAACCTAAATTAAACCTATTACCTATAAAATGTATATCCAATAAACCTATTATATCAAAATATTACTAACAACACTATATCAACTATTCATAACCTATACCTTATCTTGGCAAATTGAAAGCCTTGGTCATCTCAGCCATTTCTTCCTGGCTCATACCATCAGGCTCAAATCCCATGCACTTGGAATCGATGTAGATCTTCGCACTCTTAGAGAGCACGTCAATCTGGTCGAAGGCATCCATTACATCCAAGCCCTTGGCAAAGACGCCGTGCTTCTCCCACATCACTACATCATAGTCTTCCAGTTCCTTCAGGGTTTCCTCAGCCAGCTTCAAGCTGCCAGGCAACTGATAAGGAACAATGCCCAGACCGAGCGGACAGAAAGCCTTGGTCTCTGGAATCATGCTCCAGAGCAGGTTGCTCAAAACGTCCTTGCCCATGAACTTCTTGTTGTGGCTCATGGCGATAAGCTCGATAGGGTGAGTATGAACGGTAGCCTTATAGTTGGAACCCTTCTCGATGAGACGGGCATGAACGCTCAGGTGACTAGGCAACTCTGAGGTTGGCATCACAGGATTATCGGCGATGATGACATAGCTGGCGCAATCGTCGAGGATACGGATGATAGAACCGTTCTCCATAGGCCAGCGAGCCAAGTCGCGCATACGCTTGCCTGTACCCTTGCAGAAGAAGTAGCAGCCCTTCAATGCAGGCAAAGCTGTACCAATCTGCTTCACTTCGCTGATAGCTGGCAAAGCCTTGATCTCGTCATCAACCAAGTCTGTTACGTTTACGGTGATATTACCACCATTACGCTCAGCCCAACCATTCTGCCAGAGGTATCCGGCAACTTCTGCAATCTTCTCGACCTCCTTTTTCAAGGCAGGACGACCTTCTAAAACACTATTCATATTATTCTTGTTATTAGCTTGTTTAAAATTTCTGCTGCAAAAATACTCATTTCGCCCCATACCCAACCTATTCTTTTGATATTTGAGCTATGACATTTGGCATAACCCTCAAAACCGTGAAAAAATACAGAAGGCGGCGGTGGATAGAAAACTACTTTCAAAAACACTCTTCACTCTTCACCAATCAGACATAAACATCTAATAGCTAGGTGTTTATGCGGGTGAAGAGTATCACCGACTCTTCACCACTCTTCACCACCCTTCACCAACAGTTCGGTCATCAATTATGACCAGCTCTATGCACAAATGATGCATAAGCTTCGTGATAAGCAGACCCCTTATTGGTTCACCATTGATGAAGTGGCTCGCATCCAGGAATTCAACCAGCCTTCTTCAAGGTGAAGAGTGGGTGAAGAGTGGTGAAGAGTTGAGCCACCTCTTCACCCGCATAAACACCTAGCTATTAGATGTTCATGTCTGATTGGTGAAGAGTGAAGAGTAAAATAGAGAGTAAGGGTTTTCTATCTCCCGACGTATCGTTTCGTGCCTAGTAATGGCAAGATATTGCCCTGGTAAAGGGCAATATTGTGCCATAGTCAGGCAACAACTGGAATGAGCCTCTTTTCAACTCGTCAGGACTATCAAGTTCTTCCTGTTTAGACTTACTGACATCTATGCCTAAACGCTGGTTTATACAGGTGTCCCTATATACTTCTTTTAATATATGGAGAGACACCCATGAAAAACTAACTGTTAACCTTGAAGCGATGTCTGTGTTAAAAATCTTTAGCCTTTGATTCTGAATGTCCAATCTCCAGAGCCAATCTTCTTGATCTTTCCATTAGGCAGATATACTTCGCCAGTGGTATTGGCAGGGATGGAAACTGTCCAAACGATGAAGCCGTCTTGGCGAGTATAACTGCTTCGGATAACACCATAAGGACTTGGATGCGAAGCGGTGACACTGTAGATTCTGCTTACAGAGAAATCTGGCTGCAAGATGATATGCTTGAATCCAGGTTGCTGGTAACAAGGGCGGATGCCCCCCAGATATTCATAGCACCAAGGCAGCAAATCGCCAAGCAGCATCACATGGTTTCCACTGTTCATGGAAGGGTTGGCTGTGTTGCCATTCCATAATTCCCAGATGGTAGTGGCTCCATTTTTCACCATATATCCCCAACCTGGATAAGTGTCGGTAGTGGCAAGCTGATAGGCTACATCTGACTTTCCGATGCTGGAGAGATAGCGCATGAGCCACTGGATGCCGATGACTCCTGCCGACAGATGCGTATCGTTTTTGTCGATGATGGTGGTTAGCAGGTTTTTGCGCACTTCTGCCTCTTGCTCCTTAGGGACGAGATTCATCGCCAAAGGCAAGAGATTGGCTGTAACGGTGGCATTGCTATAGTTGCCATCCTTCAAGTAAGTGCGGTTAACTGCTGCTAGAGTGGTGTCGGCTTGGGCGGAGAAATAATCCGATTCTGCTTGATAACCCAGCATTCTGCCATAACGAGCCATCATCTTACAGAGATAATAATAGTAAGTGGAGGAGATGAGCTGTCCGTCTGTTTTTCGGGCAGGGTCCTTGCTGTGTACCAATTTAGGCGACTCCGGTGGCACGCACCAGTCGCCATATCGGTCGTAAACAACCAGCCCATCCTTGTAATTCTCTCTTCTTATCATCTCCAAGAACTTCTTGATGGCTGCATAGCTGTCTGCCATAGGGCGCAAATCGCCATATTGACGATAAAGCATATCGCATGAGAAAGGCAAGGCGGCAGGCCATGTGATATTGGTATTGTAGAGTCGCCAATAGGATGGGGTCACATCACTGATACGACCGTTTTCTTTTTGACCATCTCGTATGTCGCCCACCCATTTGCTGTAAAGGGCATGCTGGTTCATGAGATAACTCTCGCCTAGGCAGCCTGTGGTACGGTCGCCCAACCAAGGCATTCGCTCATCTCGCTGCGGACAATCTATTGGCATTCCCTTGTAATTGCTTCGTATTCCTCGGCGTGCATTGGCTACGATACGATTCAGCATGCTCTCACTCTTTCCATCCTTTTCAGATTCATCTGTCAGAGCGAAGTAAGTGTTGGTGTCGTCCATCCTGTCTGCTATCAATTCTCTTGAAATATCTGAGGCAGACAGATGGTCTATGCCCGTGATTTCTGCATATCGAAATCCGTAAAAAGTAAATTCTAGTGTCCAATCTACGGCCTTCCCGTCAGCTACATAGCGAGCTGTGGCCTCTGCGCTGCGAAGATTGGCTACATAGAGCATGCTGTCTCCATTTTGCAAGAGCTCGGCATGGCGTATGCAGATGGTATCGCCAGATTGCGAAGTATTTTGCTTGATGTGTATTCTGCCGGCGTTATTAGTGCCGAAATCTACGATATATCGTTTTCCAAACTGATGGATGGAGATTGGCTTTTCTGTTTGATATACGCTCATATTGGGTGCGATGGAGCCACGAAGTTTACCTCCAGGCGACTTCATGATTTGCGCATTTTGCCATTGGCTGTCGTCAAAGCCCTGCATATCCCAGCCATTTAGTTTCAGATTGCTGTTGTATAGTTCGCCATCATACTCATTGGCATAGCGTATCGCCCCATTGGCTGTAATGCGCCATGTGGTGTCGGTAGCGATAATCTTGGTGCTTCCATCTGCATAGTCTATGACGAGATTGGCTAGCAGACGTGGCTGTCCGTAAGTGGTGCGCACATTGGATTGGAAGTTTTGGGTTTGGGCAAAATAATGTCCTCCTTCCAGGATAACACCGATTACGTTGTTGTCGCTCAGATATGAAGATACATCGTATGTATCATAGGCGATGGTTTTGGTATAATCGGTAGGCAATGGGGTAAGCACATCGTTCCCCACTCGCTGTCCATTAATGCTCAGCGCATAATTTCCCAATCCAGATATGTATATCGTGGCACGTTTCACCTGATTCGGCTGAATGGAGAAGGTCTTGCGAAGATAACGTGCTGAAAGGCGGCTGTGGCGTTCCTCCTTGTCCCAAGGCATCAAACTGTCTATTCCAATCCAATTACCTTTCCACTCTTCTTCCGACATTAAGCCTGTTGACCACATGGCAGGTTGGCTCCATTCGCTTTTACCCTTATTGGTAGATACCTGTACTTTCCAAAAATAAGACTGCCCAGGCAACAAAGGAATGCTTTGTGGGAGTTCTATCCATTGGGAGCAATCTGTCTTGACTATCCCACTGTTCCATACATCACTTTCGCCAAGATTCAGCTTTTCCCGACTGGAAGCTACGAGAATCTGATAAGATTTCTGCATCACGTTCTTGTGGTCTGATAAGATTTGCCAGCCAAACCGAGGGTTTCTAACATCCAGTCCTAAAGGTGATTCTCTTCCTTCCAGAGTAAGTTTGGTTACTTCTACTTTCGCTTTTGCAGAGAACGCAAAAGGTAGCAGGGATAACAAAATCCATGTATATATCTTTTTCATCTTGTTTGTCTGTTTATCAATTCATTTGTTTGAGTTCAAATTTATCAATATCCACCGCCCAAGCGTATGGATTACCCATCTCTATGACATTGTATCCAGCTTTTAAACTGACAGGGATAGTTATCGTCGTTAAACCACCTTTTGTCTGGAGTTTTTCTACAGTGGTAGTTTTTCCATTGATGGTGACTTGCAATCCACGGTGCTCGGCTGGCAGGTAAGTGATGGTCATGTCGTACATGCCTCCTTGCTCGCTATATACTTGATCCCAACGAATGAGATTCTCACGTCTTCCTCCTAGATAAGAAACGGTCATTCCTAGGGAAGCCCCTGGCTGATAGGCATAAAGCACTTGTCGCTTGTCTTTGCCAAGGTTGTCAAAACAAGGAAGATACCCCCATTCTGCTTCATACACAGTAGGTTCCAATCGCTTTTGTGCATCGGCTTTCACGATGAGTACGCTATGTGCAGGAAGGGTTGTCACGATGCTGTCTTTTACTGTTTTAAGATTCTTGTGATGAACTAAATCACGGAGTTTTACCTTTCCACCCTGTTCTAAAGTAGAGAGAGGTACGGAGAAATGAGCTGTGGTATCCGATGCATTATAGAGTGCTATAGCCCTCGTAAGCCCTCTTTTTTTCAAGATGTCTTTTACAAGCACGTAGGTATCTCCTTCATGCTGAACAGGATAGGCTTGCAGAGCCAAGGAATCTTGGTTGAGGGCTATCAATTCCTCATTCTTTAGCAAAGCCATGGTAGAAGGCTTTATCTTGGTCAAATCGCATCCTATGAGCAGCGGTGAACTCATCATGCACCACATGCCAAAGTGTACTTCCTCCTCATTGGGTTTCAATCCTCTGCCCAGCTCCAGCATATCCATGTCGTTGTAATGTCCATCCCGACAATAAGCGGAGAGGGGGAGATTGAGTTCTATGATATGTTTTACGGACGACCACCTAGGGCGAATGTCAGGGCTGATACGCCAAGAAGTGGCGATGTTCTTCGCCCATGTGCCAGGGAAGGTCCATCTACAGATATTGAGGGATACGTTCTTGCGCCCAGTGCTGTCGATGGCTTGTCGTATCTCTGTATATCGCTTTTGCTCTTCCAGGTTGAGGTCGGTGCCTGCTCCACAATAATCAATCTTGATAAAATCGAAGTTCCATTCCTTGAAATAAAGCATGGCATCCTGATACTCATGCCCATAGAGACCAGAACCAAAGCCATTGGGGTCATTGTCGTAGCGAGATCCACAGGTATTGCTGCCGGCATCCGAATAGATACCAGCCTTGAGACCGAGGAAATGGATATAGTCTGATACGATTTTCACGCCCTTGGGGAAACGCTGGGGATGAGGATGCATCTTGCCCTGCGCATCACGATAGCCAAAGAATCCATCATCTATGTTTACATAGCGATAACCATAGTCTTTTAATCCGGTATTGACCATGGCATCGGCTTGTTGCATAATCAGAGAGTCACTGATGTTGACATGATATGTGTTCCAAGAGCTCCATCCCATAATAGGGGGAGCTACTGTTTGGGCTTGGCTTGCTGATAAGCCTGTTGTCATCAGAAAAGCCAAAAGCTCATTTCGTAAAGAGAGAGAGTTCATAATTGTTTATCTTGTATCTTGGTGAATGATATTTTTTATTTTCTTGATGAATTGAAAGCCTTGGTCTCGTCATCTACCAAGTCGGCGATGTTCACAGTGAAGTTACCACCATTACGCTCAGCCCAACCATCCTGCCAGAGGTATCCGGCAACTTCTGCTATCTTTTCGACCTCCTTTTTCAAGGCAGGACGACCTTCTAATACGCCATTCATTGTAATCTTGTTATTAGCTTGTTTAAAATGTCTGATGCAAAAGTAGTGATTTCCCATCATATCCAACCTATTCTTTTGATATTTGGGCTATGACATTTGGCATAACCCTCAAAATCGTGAAAAAATGCAGAAGGCGGCTCCTTGCATCACGCAAGAAAACCGCCCTTTTCATTCTACATGCCAATAGAGAATTCATACTCTATTGATGAGATGAGATTTATGCTCTTTTTTATTGAGTTGAGATTTATGCTCTTTTTATAACCCGAAATTGATATTCTATTTTTCTTCTTTCTTCCCTGGGGTTACATCTTTCTGAAGAGAGAAATTAACAGGGATGATATATTTTACGTTTACCGGTTTGCCATCCTGTGTACCAGGAGTCCAATTAGGCATCGCCTTCACGATTCTCAAAGCCTCGGCATCCAGTTCTGGATCTACAGATCTTGCAATTCGGGCTTTGGTAACGCTACCATCCTTCTGAATGACAAAGGTTACAATCACACGGCCCTGCTTTTTGGCCTTGACGGCGGAAGCCGGATACTTGATGTTTGCAGCCAGATACTTCATCATCACTCCCTGACCACCAGGAAATTGCGGCAATGTCTCTGTTACATCATAAACCACATTCTTGGTTGTATCGGCTGGGGCTGTCGCATCAGAAGCCTTTGCTTCCGCCTTCTGTTCAGCTTCCGACTTTGCCAATTCAGCAGCCTTAGCTTCTTCTGCCTTTTTGGCTTCTGCGGCAGCTTTTGCTTCTTCAGCCGTCGGATTCGCCACAGCCACATCAGCATTCAGAGCCTGCTCAGCCTTCTGCTGAACCTCGGCTACTTCCGGAATCTGCTCGCCAATCTCACGAGCCACACTCTCGATGTTGCTCACCATAAGCAACGCTCCTGCTAAAGGTGCGAAAAGGAGGTACTTCGCCTTGCCTATTTCACTGGTTCTACGTTTGTTCATCATTTTAATTCTTTTTTTAAGAGGTAATAAATTAAAATTATTGGCAATCTTGGTCGATTCATTCGGCTGTCGATATGCCAAACCTAGAAGGTGATACTGATAGGATTTGCGCGCGTTGCCTTCAGATAATACACTTTCATCGGCTAAATATTCCAAATTCATTCTTACTTCCTGCTTCATCAGCCAGGCAAACGGATTAAACCAGCAGGCGATGGAGAAAAGCTCGGAGAAGAGGGTATCCAGAGAATGGAGACCCGAAACATGGGTGCACTCGTGAACCATCACTTCGTGCAACTGCTTGCCCTCCAGGGTAGATGGATACATAAACACCCAGCGGAAGAAGGAGAACGGACTCCCCTCGCCTCTGAGAAGATGTACCGTAATGCCTTCCACCTCCTGCTTCCGGGAAATAGCTGCAAGGCGGATGATGCTGAAGAGCTGCCATACCAAACGCAATGAGAGAACCACAACTCCTGCCCAATAGATGCCCAGCAGCATATCTATCCAGGTTATGCTGGGAGCCTGAGCCTTTACAACCACCACGGGATAAAACGTGTCGGCATATACATTCGCCATACTCGCCATCGTTGGTGTATCGCACACCCAATATTCCAGATTGAGTGCCGGAACCATCAGGGCAACGGCATAGATGAGCCAAAGGGTAAGGCGGCGAAGACCGAAGAAAGTATCGCGGCTCACCGTGAGGCGATAAAAGCCATAAAGCAGCATCAGGGCTACATTGATTTTTATAAGATATATTGCCATACAGTTTCAGTTTTTTATATAAATTAGTTATTGAACTTTCGCATATTAGCTCCACACGCCCTGTAAGGGCAAAAGCTTTCAATTACAGTTATTTATTCTTCCGAACTCTCGATTTCACGGATGATATCCTTGAGGTCCTCGGGACTGATTTTCTCGTCCTTGGCAAAGAAGGAAACCATTTCCTTGAAGGAATTCTTGAAGTAATTGTTCACGAAACCCGACAGGAACTTCCGCTTGTAATCGCTCTCGGCAATGAGTGGAGAATAGACATACCCCTTGCCATCTCGCTCCGCCTTGACATATTCCTTGCGCTTCAAATTGTTCACAATAGAAGCCACTGTAGTATAAGGTGGACGAGGTTCTGGCAACAGTTCCATAATCTGTTTCACAGCACATCGCCCCAATCGCCATATTCGAAGCATAATATCTTCTTCCTGATTCGTCAGCTTTTCCATATTTCTATCTTTATTCTTTTAAATTCAACATTCTTGTTTCTAAATCACGCTGCAAATCTACGAACTTTTCGTATAAGCACAAAATATTCTACGTTAAAAAACATAAATCAAGCTATATTTTAAGGTTTTACGATGTTTCCGTAATATAGAAACACAGGTGTTTACGAAATTATCGTAGAATTCACATTAAGAAAGTCTATATATAACAATGCACAAAAATACATAAGTTGGTACAATATCACATATCAAAAACCAATTGTTTTCATTATCTTTGCTAAAGAAATAATAATAACGCAACAAAACAATCCAAGCAAAACAATGAGAAAAAGACTATTACTGTTACTGCTCGCATTCATCGCAATCGTAAATGCAAACGCAGTAGAGCGAACCAAACTCAACTTCAATGGAGGTTGGTTGCTCAAGGTGGGTGACCTGAAAAGCGCCGAGTCGTCCAGCTACAACGACAAAGGTTGGAAACAGATTACGCTGCCTCGTGCCTTCAACGAGAAAGAAGCGTTCAAGGTTTCCATCGAACACCTCAGCGACACCATCATGTGGTATCGCAAGCACTTCCATATCCAAGAAGTGGGCGACCGCAAGTATTTCATCGAGTTCGAGGGCGTGCGCTACGGTGCCGACATCTGGCTCAATGGCAAGAAAGTGGGATATACCGAGAATGGTGTGATGGCAAGCGGATTCGACCTGACACCTTATATTATAAAAGGTGAAAACGTCATAGCCGTACGTGTGGATAACTCCTGGAACTATCGTGAGCGCACCAGCGGTCAGCGTTTCCAGTGGAACGACAAGAACTTCAATGCCAACTATGGCGGTATTCCAAAGAATGTGTTCCTCCACATCACCGACAAACTCTACCAGACTCTTCCGCTCTACAATAATCTCAAGACCACAGGTATCTATATCTATGGCAGCAACTATGATATTGCGGGAAAGAAGGTAACGGTAAATGCAGAATCGCAGGTAAGGAATGAGGATTCCAAGTCTCGCTCTTTCCGCTTCTTCGCCAAGATTCTGGACGCTGACGGCAAGGAAGTGGGCCATTTTGATGGCGAAAGATATACCTTGAAGCCAGGCGAAACCAAAACAGTAAAGGTGAGCGGACTCCTGAACAACGCCCACTTCTGGAGCTGGGGATATGGATATCTCTACACCGTGAAGACCCTCTTGAAGGCGGATGACGGAAGCAAGATTGATGATGTGGTGACCAAGAC
>ERZ506957.696-NODE-696-length-13652-cov-4.691770_pt1 | contig 13652 bp, 10 predicted proteins | sample MGYA00512894_ERZ506957 | MGnify/ENA metagenome assembly ERZ506957
GGGGCTTGCCCTCGTTGTGCTTCATGAGCTGGTTGTACAGGTCGTTGTCGTCCCAGTCCTTGAGCATGACCGGTTCCTTTTTGGGCAGACCGGCGCGCATCTCAAACAGGGTCTTGGGCAGATTCAACGTGCTGTCGTACTGCGATTTGTTCTTAGCCAATGGTTTACACTCTCCTCTATTTTGCGTTGGGTGCCTTACTCGCTGAACTTTACGCCCTGAAAAGCGTCGTAGTCCGGCTCGTCCGGCTTCATATCAGCAGGAGGCGGGTCCAGCTTGAGCTGGCTTTCGTCCTTTGCCCAGAAATCCTCGCTGCTGTCAGCCGCCTTGTCGTCATCGGCAGGGGCGGCAGGTTCGGTGGTTTCGGTCGGCTCGGCAGGCTGCTGTGCCGGGGCTGCTGCGGCATCGGCTGCGGGGGCAGTCTCGGGCTGTGCAGCGGGCTGCTCTTCGGCAGCTTCCTGCGCAGGCTCTGCGTCCTGTGTGGGGGCATCCTTTTCAGCGTCCTTGGTTTCCTTCTGGAACTCCGGCAGACGGCTCAAAGACTCCACGTGGCTGCGGTACAAATTGAGCACATCCGCCTTGAAGCGGGTGACCTCCAGACGGACGCGGTCGTACTCCCGCTCCTCAGCCAGACGCTTCTCGTTGGCCTCGTTCTCGATCTCGTCTGCGCGGTCGCTTGCCTTTTGCAGCAGCTCGTTGGCGTCGCGGATGATATCATCGCCCCGCAGGTTTGCACGGTGGATGATCTCCTCGGCCTTCTGGTTTGCTTCGCGGATCACGTTTTCGCCCATGCGCTGGGCGTTGATCAGTGCGCTCTTGAGCATATCGCCGTCAGCCTCAAAGCTTTGCAGCTCGCCCTTGAGCTTCTGGTTCTCTGCGGTCAGATCAGCGATCTGCTTGCGCAGCTGCTCTGCCTGCGCATCGTTCTGCTGCAGCTGCTCCTCGACCTTGTCCAGAAAACGATCCACGTCCTCTGTACGGTAGCCGCGGAGGTTTTTTTCAAATTGTACAGAGCGGACATCCTGCGGAGTCAGCATAGTCATTTCCTCCCATAGCTTTTAATATTGAAAGAACTCAATGATCGAACGATCTTTTTTACTTTTCCCGGGCAATGCAGTCAGCCGGAAGCGGCCCTTGCCGCGCACAGTGAGCACATCCTGCTCGTATACGGGGGCATGGGGCTTTTCTACCGGCAGATGGTTGATCTCTACCCTGCCCGCCTCGATCAGCTCCGCAGCGGTGCCGCGGCTGACGTGCAGCATAGCAGAAAGCACCGCGTCCAGCCGCAGGGAGGACACAGTAGCGGTGAGCAGCTGCCGCTCCGGTGCCGGGAAAGCCGGGATCTCTTCCAGCTCCAATAGACGGGTGGACACCTCGGTGCGTCCCGCCTGACACAGCTCCCGGCAGATGAGTTTTGCCGCCGGTTCCAGCGCGAACACATAGGCCGTGCCCGGCACATCGGCAGGCAACAGGATATCCCCCAGCGCCTCGCGCTTGAGGGCAAGCCCCATCAGGCTGCCCAGATAGTCCTTGTGCGCCGGAAGCGCCGCACCGGGCAGTGCCCGGCATTGCAGCTGTACGCAGCGCACCGGACACTCGCCGTAGCTGTACTCTGGCTCCAGACAGAGCACCCGGCGCTCAGCCTCGGGCCAGCCGCCGTCAAAACGCCAGCCATCCCTCACACCGGCACGTCCCAGTGCCGCCCGGGCAAGATCCTGTTCCCGGTCGCTGAGGAATGCAGAGTACCGGGCTATGCCGCGGGAAAAAGCCGCGTCGGCAAGATCCTCGATATGCCGCATGAGGTAGCGTTCCTCATCATTGCGGGCGGGCACAAAGCCGCGCACCGCACCGGCTGCCGGATCAATAGAATGCGCCATTGTTCTCCAGCTCGTCCAGCAGATCGCCCATGATATCCACGTTGTACGGGGTAATGATAAAGGTGCTGTTGGCTACGCGCTTGATCTGGCCATTGTTGGCATAGGCCACGCCGGACAAAAAGTCTACCAGACGGCGGGAGACCTCCTTGTTGGTGGACTCCAGATTCAGCACCACGGTACGCTTGTTGTTCAGATGGTCGGCAATGGTACTGGCATCCTCGAACCGCTCGGGCTTGACCAGAACCACCTTGAGCTGGGTGGTAGCATGGATGTTGACCACCTTGTTCTTTTTGCTGGTGCCCTCGGCAGGCTCTTCGGTCTCTTCATCCATCCCGATGCCAACGCCGCTGTTGTTGTTGTTCACCATCTGGGGGCCGTCATCGATGTACTGATCCTCGTACTCGTCCCCTTCGCCCATCAGGCCCTTTTTAATGCTATCCAGCAAAGACATAATTATCTGCTCCTTTCATTCGGGCAGCGCCCGGCTGCCTGGCGTTCTTTGCAAAAAGAATGCAAATAGCTTTTACTATTATCTGATTTTTTTCAGCAGATGTCAATAACTACAAAAGTTTTCCGTCATATAAATTTTGTCCCGAGACGATTATTTCGTCATAAAGCCTTACCTGACTGACGGAACCGTCCGTTCCCTTGGGCAAAACAAGGATGTAATCCCCTTCCGTGACCAGCGGATGGTCGGCATCCACGGGGTCGATCTTGCAGAAGCGGGCGATGTTGCCGTATTTGACATACACGCCGGGGATGTAGTTTTCACCCTGCGTTTCGGCCTCGGTGCCGTCCTCTTTCAGGTAGTGCACTGCTGCGGCAGGCACCCGCAGACCGGTGCTCTCGCTGGTGCTGATACGGGCGCGGGCGTGGTTGAGGCACAGCACATCGCCGTTGATGGAGTTGCAGCGCAGCACAAAGCGGGCAATATCCTTTTCTGCGTCAATGGTCACCTCGGTGACGGTGGCGCGCAGAGCGGCATCGCTCTGGCCGGGAAAGCTGATCTCCACTGCCGTGCGCAGGGGCTTACCGTCCGAGCCCAGCAGTTTTTCGGCCTGCTTTGCGGAGCACACCCCGGCGTACTGCCAGCTGAACCCGGCTACCAGCTTGCCCACGCAGCCGTCCAGCGGCATCTCGGGGTCGGAGTCCAGATAGGCTTTGAGCTGCTCCGGGCTCTGTGCCAGAATGTCCGCAGCACCGGCATTCAGCCGTCCGCTGCTGGCAGCCCGGACAAAGTAGCCGGTGGTGGGGGCGGTGATCTGAGTGGGGTTGCCCAGCTGGGCCTGCACGGTCTGTGCCTGCTGGGCAAGCAGCGCGATCTGATCCGCAAAGCCGGCGGTATCGCCGGTGGTGATCCACAGCTTGTTCTGCGCCAACAGGTAAGCATCGGCGCTGCTGTCCACATCGCTGTAGCGGTCTGTGTCCAGCGCATCCAGCAGATCGTACAGTGCGCCGGAGCGCTCCTTGAGTAAGCCGTCCAGCTGGGTGGCTGCGGTGTTCTGGGAGCGCTGCAACAGGTCGATCTGGCTGGTGAGCTGGGTCAGCTGCTGGCGCAACACTGCCTGATTGGCATCGGTGTACAGCTCTGCAACGGCAGTGCCTGCCGACACCCGCTCGCCGTCCGAGACAAGGTAGCCCAGATTGCCGCTGCCGGAAATGCAGGTTTCGTCAAACAGCAGCACGCCGTCCGCTTCAATGGTATCGGAGATGGTGATAGGCAGAGCCGTTTCGTAGACGTTCTGGGGGAAAAGGATGTGCGCCGCCTGCCAGCAGACATACGCTGCCGCCGCCAGCAAAAAGGTGGCCAGCACGACCGCCAGCGTGGTAAGCGCAGAGAGCTTGTGGCGCGGTTCCTGAGGGGTTTCCGGCATAGGGATCATCCTTTCGATAAAAAGTCTTGGGTCAGACGCAAGGCAGTCTGCCGCACGTCTGCCGCTCCGGCGTCCAGCCATGTGACCCCGTCCATGTGGCGGAACCATGTCAGCTGGCGCTTGGCGTAGTTGCGGGAGGCCTGTTTGAGCTTTTCGGTGCAGGCATCCAGCGCGGCGGTCTGTTCGAAATACGGGAAAAATTCTTTATAGCCGATGGCCTGTGCGGCGGTGCGGAAGGCTTCGCGGTTGCGCCAGACGTATTCCGCTTCGGCTAAAAGCCCGGCCTCCAGCATTTTATCCACTCGCAGGTCAATGCGGCGGTACAGCGCTGCACGCTCCGGGAAATCCAGCCCCAGCACAAGGCTGCGGTAGGGGCGCACCGGCGGCAGCGAATCGGCCTTTTGTTCGCTGAGACGCTTGCCGGTGGCACGGTAGTGCTCCAGCGCCCGCAGCACACGCACCTTATTATTAGGGTGGATGGCAGCGGCGGCTTCCGGGTCCACGGCTTGCAGTTTTGCGTACATGGCCTCCGGGCCGATGGCTTCCAGTTCTGCGGTCAGCTGCTCACGCAGGCCGTCCGGGGCTTTTTCGGCGGTGAAGCGCACCCCGTACAAAAGGCTCTGCACATACAATCCGGTGCCGCCTACCAGCAGCGGCAGATGCCCCCGGCCTGTGATATCCTGAATATACTCCCCTGCCAGCGCGGTAAAATCCGCCACGCTGAAGGTCTTTTCCGGGGTGAGGATATCCACGCCGTGGTGCGGAATGCCGCAGGTCTCCTGCGGGGTGACCTTGGCGGTGCCCACATCCAGACCTTTGTAGATCTGCATGGAGTCGGCGCTGATGACCTCGCCGGAAAACTGCTGCGCCAGCGCAACGCCCAGCGCGGTCTTGCCGGTGGCGGTGGGGCCTACCACAGCCACCACGGCAGCTTTTGCATTACACGATGCGTCCAAACTGCTTTTCCAACTCCTTTCGGGTAAGCTTGAGCACGCAGGGACGGCCATGGGGGCAGAAGGGCGGCACCTCGCCGGAGAGGATCTTCTCGGCCAGTGCCATCAGCTCCTGCGGAGAGGACTTGTCCCCTGCCTTGATGGCGGCGCGACAGGAGATGGAGTGCAGCACCCACTCGGTGTGCTCGTTCAGCGCATCCCGGCTGCCCTTGAGCAAGCGGTCGGCGATCTCTACCAATAGGTCCTCGGCATTTTGCGGTTCTACGTCCGCAGGCACGGCGCGCAGCAGCACGGTGCTGCCGCCAAAGTCGGCCACGTCCAGCCCGGCGTTTTCCAGCAGGGGGAGGTTTTCCAGCAGCGCCTGCTTTTCCTCTGCAGAGAGGTCGATGGCGGCGGGCTGCAGCAGCAGCTGGCTGGGCACATTGCCGTAGTTGGCGGCAAGCTTTTCGTACAGCTGACGCTCGTGGGCGGCGTGCTTATCGATCAGACACAGCTCGTCTCCCCGCTCGGCAAGAATATAGGTGCGGAATACTTCGCCCACATAGCGCAGCGGTTCTTCCCCCCGCGGCACATCAAAGCCCAGCTGTTCCGGCTGCGCGGACTCCTCCGGCTGATAGGGTGCCGTTGCAGCTTCGATCTCCGGGGCGGCGGGCATGGTGTTCCATGCCGCCATGTGATCCAGCGGCGGGTCGGTTGCGGTGTCCGTCTCCGGGTGCACATCCAGCTGTGTCTCAGCAGCTGCTGCCCGGAAGGGCTGCGGTGCGGGCTGGACTTCGGTTGCATCCAGTTTTTCCGGGCTGTGGAGGGTGACCACCGGGTCCAGAATATCCTCTGCAGGGCCAGACTGCCGCCACGAGGGCGCAGCCGCTGCGCGAGCAGGCTGTGCGGACTGTACCGGCGGGTTATCTGCCGTAAAAGCAGGGGTTTTCACCGGTGCATCGGCGAAGCGCTGCGGCGCGGATGCCTGCCAATGCTGCGCAGGCAGTGTGCCGGGAGTCGCCTGACCCGGAATGACGGCGGAAAGTCCTGTAAAGTGATTATTCTTTACAGTATTTTCGCTCTGAGTATCGTTTTCTTTTTCAGATTTTTCTTTTTCGTCTGCTTCAAAGGTAAAGCGGCGCTCCCCGGTGCCGGGCTGTGCCAGTGCCAGCTTGACCGCATGATAGATGACATCGAACACGTCATTTTCCCGGGCAAAGCGAGCTTCGATCTTTGCAGGGTGGACATTGACGTCCACAAGGTCGGTGGGCATTTCCAGCAGCAGGATGCCGCCCGGGAACTTGCCCTGCATGGTCGTGCCTTTAAAGGCCATTTCCATGCCCGCCATGATGGTGCGGTTGCGCACATAGCGGCCATTGATGTAGAAATGCTGCATACTGCGGCTGGCGCGGCAGCTCTTGGGCGGGGTGATCAGACCGGTGACCCGGTACAGCCCCTCCTCGGAGTGCACCTCAATGAGGTCGCGGCTGAACTCCCGCCCCAGCACCGCGTAGGCGGCGCTGCGCAGCTGACCATCGCCGGGGGTGACGTATTGCAGCTTGCCTTCCCGGATGAACTTGACACTGACCTCCGGGTGGCTGAGCGCCACATGACCTACGTTATCTGCCACAAAGGTGCCCTCGCTGGAGTCCTTTTTGAGGAACTTCATGCGGGCGGGGGTATTGTAGAACAGGTCCTGCACCCGGATGGTGGTGCCCACAGCACGGGCGGCAGGCTCCCTGCCCTGCTCCTCGCCGCCGGCGATGCGGTAGCAGGTGGCAAACTCGTCCACCTCGGTGCGGGTGAGCAGCTCTACCCGCGCTACGCTGGCAATAGAGGCCAGTGCCTCGCCGCGGAAGCCCAGTGTATGGATGCTGTTCAGGTCATCCGGCTTTTCAATTTTGCTGGTGGCGTGGCGGATGAAGGCTGTCGGGATATACTCGGCATCAATGCCGGTGCCGTTATCGCTGATCTCGATCAGCTTTACACCGCCGGATTCAATGCTGACGGTGACCTGCGTTGCACCGGCGTCGATGGAGTTTTCCAAAAGCTCCTTGACCACCGATGCGGGGCGCTCCACCACCTCACCGGCGGCGATCAGCTCAGCGGTATGCTTATCCAGAACATGGATGACTGCCATGGTCTTTTCCCTCCCCTGTGGTTGATATTTTTACGGTCAGCCGTTCAGGCTGCCCTTGAGGGTCTTTTTCAGCTCGTACAAAAAGTTCAGTGCTTCAATGGGAGTAAGCGTTTCCACATCCACGGCTTCCAGCTTTTCCATCATTTCGCTGGGCACTGCCGGGGAATTGTACTCCTGCAAGGCGTCAAAATCCATCTGCTCCACCTTGTTTTTGGGCGCAGAGGCTTCCAGCGTGCGCAGTACCTCGTGGGCACGGCGGGTCACGCTGCCGGGCAGACCGGCCAGCTTTGCCACCTCGATGCCGTAGCTGTCGTCGGCGGGGCCGCGCACGATGCGCCGCAGGAAGGTGATGTCCTCGCCGCGCTTTTTGACCGCGATGTTGTAGTTTTTTACGCCCTCTACGGTGCCTTCCAGCTCGGTCAGCTCGTGGTAGTGGGTGGCGAATAGGGTCTTGCAGCCCAGCCCCTTGGCGGGGTCTGCGATATGCTCCACCACGGCGCGGGCAATGCTCATGCCGTCAAAGGTGGAGGTGCCACGACCAATCTCGTCCAGCACCACAAGGCTTTTGGCGGTGGCGTTTTTCAGGATCTCCGCCACCTCGGTCATCTCCACCATAAAGGTGGACTGACCTGCGGCAAGGTCGTCCGAGGCGCCGATGCGGGTGAAGATGGCATCCACAACGCCCACATGGCAGCTGGCTGCCGGCACAAAGGAGCCGATCTGCGCCATCAGGGCGATGAGGGCATTCTGACGCATATAGGTGGATTTACCCGCCATGTTGGGGCCGGTGATGATGAGGCAGCGGTCGGTGGTGCAGTTGAGGGTGGTATCGTTTGGCACAAACATACTGCCCTTGAGCACCTGCTCCACAACGGGGTGACGTCCCTCGGTGATGGTCAGCACATCGCTGTCGTCCACCACGGGGCGGCAGTAGTTGTTTTCCGCAGCGACCTGCGCCAGCGCAGCCAGTACATCCAGCTGGGCAATGGCGTTAGCGGTGCGTTGGATACGATCCAGTTGTGCACCGATGCTTTCCAGCAGTTCGTCAAACAGGCGGCGTTCCAGCGAGATGAGCCGCTCGTGTGCGCCAAGGATCTTGCTTTCCAGCTCCTTCAGCTCCTGTGTGATGTAACGCTCGCCGGAGGTGAGGGTCTGCTTGCGGATATAGGTCTCCGGCACAAGGTTCTTATAGGAGTTGCTCACCTCAATAAAGTAGCCGAACACATGGTTATAGCCGATTTTCAGCTTTGGAATGCCGGTCTCCTGCCGCAGACGGGCTTCCAGCTGTGCCAGAACGCCCTTGGTGTTATCGCGGATGGAGCGCAGCTCGTCCACCTCGGCATGGTAACCCTTGGCGATAACACCGCCATCCTTGAGGGTGGAGGGGGCATCCGGGTCTATTGCGGCGTAAATGCGCGCCTTGATATCCTCCAGCGGGTCGATGCTGGCGGCCAACTCGGCAAGCTCCGGGCAGTTGCAGCCCTCCGCCTGCTTGCGCAGGCCGGGCAGACGGTCGCAGGTCTGGGCAAGGGTATAGATCTCCTTGGGGGTGGCAGATCCGTACACCGTGCGGGTCATCAGGCGCTCCAGATCCGCGATGTAGTGCAGTTCCTCGGTCAAGTCGCCGCGCACCATGGTCTGGCGCACCAGCGCCTCCACTGCGTTCAGGCGGTGGTTGATAAGCTGGCTGGAAATGAGCGGCTGCTCAATCCAGCTGCGCAGCATCCGTTTGCCCATGGCAGTGCTGGTCTTATCCAACACCCACAGCAGGGTGCCGCGCTTTTCGCGACCGCGCAGGGTCTCGGTCAGCTCAAGGTTTGCGCGGGTGACCGGCGAAAGCCGCATGAACTGGGCTTCGTTATAAGTAATGACGGTCTTTAACCGTTCCACGCCCTTGATCTGGGTATCGTGCAGGTATTCCAGCAGCGCTGCCATGGCAAAACGCACCAAACCCTCGGCGGCTATGCCAGTGGTCTGCGGCCAGTCACGGCCAAACTGTTCTTCCAGCGCAGAGGCCACCAGCCCCGGCGCATAGCGCTCGTCCTCGACCAGCTCCACCGAGCAGCTCATGTTCTTTTTGATGTAGGCGGTCACCTCGCGGCAGTCCAGCAGACCGGGGTTCAGCAGCACCTCGCTGGGATGATAGCGGCACAGCTCGGTAATGACCGCCGGGGCGATCTTATCTGCCGTCAGCTCGGTGATATGCGCCGTACCGGTGGAAACATCCGCAAAGCACAGGCCGGCCTTTTTGCCCTTGAGGTACAGGCTGGCAATGTAGTTGTTGCGGTCGTCCTGCAGCATGCTGCTCTCGATGACCGTACCGGGGGTGACCACACGGATGATGTCCCGCTTGACAAGCCCTTTTGCCTTGGCGGGGTCCTCTACCTGCTCACAGATAGCCACCTTATACCCCTTGGCGATCAGGCGCGCCACATAGCCCTCGTAGCTGTGGAAGGGCACGCCGCACATAGGGGCGCGCTCGGCAAGGCCGCACTGCTTGCCGGTAAGGGTAAGATCCAGCTCCCGGGACGCCGTGACGGCATCGTCGAAGAACATCTCGTAAAAATCGCCGATGCGGTAAAAAAGAATTTCGTCCTTATGTTGGTTTTTGATCTCAAGATACTGCTGCATCATGGGCGAAAGCTCTGCCATGGTTTTTCCTCTTTCCCTTGTATGGTTCCGTCAGCCGGTTTGTGGGCTGTAACCGCCGGTGCAAACAAAACGCGGTCTGTGTTGCACAGCCGCGTTCCGATGAAAACTCTGCTTAGTGGCAGCCGCCGCAGGTGGAGCAGCTGCCGGTGCAGGAGGCAGAAGGCTCCTGCACGGTCATGGGGTCGCCGCCGTTCATGGCGGTGTTGATGATGGCGTCGATATAGTTGACCAGGTTCTCGCACTCGCGCTTGGCCTCGTTGTATGCCACCATGCCCTCGTTGCCCATGATCTGGCCGTAGAGGCTGTTCACCTTCTCGTTCAGCTCAGCGATGCGGGCATCGTCGCGCTCGTTCTTGCCGATCTCGTTGTTCAGGTCCATGCGGGCCAGATTGAACTCGCCGATCAGGTTCTGCAGCTCCTCATCCTTGTCGTTTGCCTTGCGGGCCTGATCCAGAATGACGTAGCGGGGGTCGGTCTGCAGTGCCATAGCGGCACGCTTGAAAAGATCAATGCAATCCATGATTGGGTTCTCCTTGTTGTTTTTTATTCTTTCTGGGGCAGTTTGCCCCGGAATCACGTTTTTATACTTCCAGCTCGCCCAGCAGCACGGTGGCGCGGGCGCCGGTAAGATGTACAGTCGCGTAGCTGCCCAGCAGTGCCGGGTCGGCGGCAAACTCCACGGTCAGGTTATTGTCCAGCCGGCCGGAAAGGGTACCTTCATTGCGCCCAAAGCCCTCCACCAGCACCCGGACGGTCTGCCCCACCTGCGCCTTGACCAGCGCCATGGCGATCTCGTCCTGCGTTGCCAGCAGGCGGGTCATGCGGTCGGTCTTTTCCTTGCGGGGGGTGGGGTCCGGCATTTCGGCAGCCTTGGTGCCGGTGCGCTTGGAGTAGATAAAGGTGAACAGCTGCATATACCCCACCTTGCGCACCAGTTCCAGCGTTTTTACAAAGTCCTCCTCGGTCTCGCCGGGGAATCCCACGATGATATCACTGGAGAAGGTGATGCCGGGCACGGTCTTGCGGGCGTAATCGATGAGCTCCAGATACTGTTCCACCGTGTAATGGCGGTTCATCTGCTGCAAAAGCCGGTCGGAGCCGCACTGCACCGGCAGATGCAGGTGCTTGCACAGCTTCGGCTGGGCGGCAATGGTATCAATGAGCTTATGGCTGGCGTCCTTGGGGTGGCTGGTCATAAAGCGGATGTGATAATCGCCGGGCACGGTGCACAGCAGGTTGAGCAGGTCGGAGAAATCGATCTGCTCCTCCAGCCCCTTGCCGTAGCTGTTCACGTTCTGACCCAGCAGGGTGATCTCCTTATAGCCCGCCTCCACAAGGCTGCGGAACTCGGCAAGGATATCGCCGGGCTTGCGGCTCTTCTCGCGGCCGCGGACGTAGGGCACGATGCAGTAGGTGCAGAAGTTATCGCAGCCGTACATAATGGGCAGCCATGCGCGGAACTCGCTCTCGCGCCGGATGGGGATGTTCTCCACGATGACCGGACGCTGTGCGGGGTCCAGCAGCACCCGCTTATGCTTTTGCAGCTTCTGGGCGATCAGCTGCGGCAGGGTGTCGATGCCGTCCACGCCGAACACCAGATCCACATAGGGGTAGCTCTTGCGCAGCTTTTCCACAACATGCTTCTGGTTGGCCATGCAGCCGCACAGGCCGATGATCAGGCCGGGCTTTTTTTCCTTAAGGCCCTTCAGCGCGCCCACGTTGCCAAACACCCGCTGCTCGGCGTGCTCACGCACAGCGCAGGTGTTGAACAAAATCAGGTCGGCATCCTCGGGCTTATCGCACAGGCCGTAACCGATATCTACCAGCACGCCTTTAATGCGCTCGCCGTCGTTGACATTCTGCTGACAGCCGTAGCTGTGCACAAAGGCCAGCGGCGGGGTGTCGTAGGTCTGCCGCACCAGCTCGGCGGCAACGGTATTATGTTCAAAGTTAATGTATTCCAAAAAAACCATCCTTCTCCGCCGGGCAGGGTAGCCCCGTGCGGCGAAACTCTATTTTCTGCCATTCTATAAAAGACACTTTTTAGTATACCCTGTTTGGCCGCTGCGGGCAAGAGGAAACACGCAAATTTTATGCCTGTTCTGCCGTTGCTTGTTCCGCAGCCTGCCTGCGGCAGCACTCTTCGCACACGCCCAGCAGCACCACGGCACAGTCCTGCACCCTGCCCTTCTGGTTTTTGACCAGCTCCATCACCTGTTTTCCGTCCACCTCTGCATCGGTGACGCCGCCGCAGACGGTGCAGTACAGGTGGCTGTGCCACGGCAGGGTGTGGTCAAAGCGGTCTGCTTTGCCGGGAATGGACACCCGGCGCACCCGCCCGGCTTCCACCAGACTGTTCAGGTTGCGGTATACGGTGCCAAGGCTCAGATTCGGGCACTCCTGCGCGGCTTTATCGTAGATTTCTTCCGCAGTCGGGTGGTCGCACAGCTGCTGCACCGTCTGCATGACAAGCTCCCGCTGTTTTGAATAACGCATATCCATCCTCCTTTTTCACACGGTTCAGACGTTTTCTTCCCCTTTGATCTTTGCCCAGTACGCCCGGGCGGCCTGTTCGGTCTTGTTGTCGCCAAAGGTGTAGTACTTGGTATCCTTCAGCACATCCGGCAGGTACTGCTGCTGTACCCAGTGGTTTGCGTAGCTGTGAGCATATTTGTAGTTCTGCCCCTTCACCAGTGCATCCTCGCCGTCAAAGTGCTTGTTTTGCAGCTGGCGTGGGATGGGGCCGGTGCGCCCGGCCTGCACATCCGCAATGGCTGCGTTGATGGCGTCGTGGGCGCTGTTGGATTTTGGGCTGGTAGCCACCAGAATGACCGCGTCCGCAAGCGGCAGACGAGCCTCCGGCAGACCCACCATGTTGGCAGCATCCACCGCCGCCTTGACGATGGGAATGATCTGCGGGTAGGCAAGCCCCACATCCTCGCAGGCGCACACCATCAGGCGGCGGCAGGCAGAGGGCAGGTCTCCCGCTTCCAGCAGGCGTGCCAGATAGTGCAGCGCCGCGTCCGGGTCTGACCCGCGCATGGACTTCTGATAGGCGGACACGATGTCGTAGTGGTCGTCGCCCTCCCGGTCGTAGCGCATGGCGGTGCGGCGGGTGACCTGCCGGATCATATCCAAGGTAATGCGCTTTTCTCCGTTTTCCACCGGCGCTGCCGTGACCGCAAAGTCCAGACAGCCCAGTGCTTTGCGCAGATCGCCCCCGGCGCTTTCGGCCAGATAGGCGCAGGCGTCCTCGTCCATGCATACCGGCACCTGTTCCCCTTCAGAAAGGCGCTGCACGGCGTTGCGCACCCCGCGCTCCACGTCCGCTGCGGCAAGGGGCTTGAACTCAAACACCGTGCAGCGGGAAAGTAGCGCGTTATAGATGTAGAAATAGGGGTTCTCGGTGGTGGAGGCGATCAGGGTGACGCTGCCGTCCTCGATACATTCCAAAAGGCTCTGCTGCTGCTTTTTGTTCAGGTACTGGATCTCGTCCAGATACAGCAGTATGCCGCCCGCCGCTGCCAGCGTGCCGATATCCTTGAGCACTGCCTTGATATCCCCCGTGCCGCAGGAAGTTCCGTTGAGCTTGTGCAGCGTCATGCCGCTGTTCTCGGCAATGATGCGGGCCACGGTGGTCTTGCCCGTGCCGGATGGGCCGTAAAAGATCATGTTGGGGATGCGGCCGCTCTCGATGGTGCGGCGGAACACCCGCCCCGGAGCCAGCAGATGCTGCTGGCCGCAGACTTCGGCCAGCGTTTTGGGGCGCATACGCTGCGCCAGCGGTTCATTCATCGGGCGTTCCCTCCTGTACTGCCCTGCTGTTCTGCATGGGCTTTATATAAAAATAGTATACCTCATTTTTACACGAACAGCAAGAGCAATAATAAAAATCATTCTCAGATGGATGCCGCAAACCCCATTTACTAAAAAGTCGAAACATGCTATTATCATAGTACATTTACGGGAAACGAGGGGTTCAGATGAAGAAAGCTGCTGCGGCAGAAGATCTCTCTGCCAAAAAGGAGCTGGCGCTCCAGGTCATCGACCGGCTGAAAACAGAATATCCAGATGCAGCCTGCACGATGGATTACGACCACGCCTGGCAGCTGCTGGTCAGTGTGCGGCTGGCGGCCCAGTGCACCGATGCACGGGTGAACATCGTGGTGGAAGATCTGT
>ERZ506957.700-NODE-700-length-13635-cov-3.709352_pt1 | contig 13635 bp, 8 predicted proteins | sample MGYA00512894_ERZ506957 | MGnify/ENA metagenome assembly ERZ506957
GAATTCCTGCCCCATGAAAAGAAGCTTCTTACCGGCGTGTCCCATCATGAATGCATAACCAGCTTTAAGGTTAGCATATTTATCAAATCCCAGTCCCGGCATCTTATTAAGCATCGAACACTTAAGATGTACTACTTCATCATGCGACAATACCAAAATATAATTCTCACTGTATGCATAACTCATGGCAAATGTCATCAAATGATGGTTATCCTTTCGGAAATATGGATCCAGTTTCATATATTCTGTGAAGTCATGCATCCATCCCATATTCCACTTCAGACTGAATCCCAGTCCACCTTCTTCTACATCTCCGGTAACCTGCGGCCATGCCGTAGATTCCTCTGCGATCATAAGTGCTCCCGGGTTTCTTCCAAGTACAACAGAATTCAGATGTCTGAAGAAATCGATCGCCTCCAGATTCTTATTCTCGCCATATTTGTTTGCAACCCATTCTCCGTCCTTCCGTCCGTAATCCAGATACAGCATCGAAGCAACCGCATCCACACGCAATCCGTCTATATGGAACTTCTCAACCCAGAATAACGCATTTGAGATCAGGAAGTTCCTTACTTCATTCTTTCCAAAATCAAATACTTTCGTTCCCCAGTCCGGATGTTCTCCCAATCTTGGATCTGCATATTCGTACGTCGGTGTTCCGTCAAAATCTGCCAGTCCGTGTGCATCCTTCGGGAAATGTGCCGGTACCCAGTCGAGAATGATACCGATTTTATTTCTATGCAGATAATTGATCATCCATGCAAAATCTTCCGGCGACCCATATCTGGATGTCGGTGCATAGTATCCGGTCACCTGATATCCCCAGGATCCGTCAAACGGATGCTCGGCAATTCCCATCAGTTCCACATGTGTGTAACCCATTTCTTTTATGTATTTGGTAATTGCCCTGGCAAATTCTCTATATGTATAGAATCCTTCATCTTCCCTTCCCGGATGACGCATCCAGGAACCAATGTGTGCCTCATAGACAGACATTGGCTCGTGCTTATGATTCCAGGTCTTTCTACGTGTCATCCACTCTGTATCTGTCCATTTGATATTCTCAATATCTGCGACCCTGGATGCTGTTCCCGGTCTTAACTCCGCATAATTGGCATATGGATCTGCCTTAAATATCTGTTCTCCCGAATAAGTCTCGATACAATATTTATACATCTGATCCTTCTTCACACCTGGTATAAAACAGGTATAGATCCCGAGCGGCTCTTCCCTCTTCATCGGATTTGCCTCTGTGTCCCATTCATTGAACTCTCCGACTACCGATACCGCCTGCGCATGCGGTGCCCACACTGCAAAATACACACCTTTTTGTTTTCCGTTCTGTACCAGATGTGCGCCCAGCTTCTCATAAATCTCATAATGATTGCCCTGTCCGAAAAGGTATTGATCCAATTCACCTATTTCATATGGTTTTTTCTTTTTTTCAGCCATAATTACCCCTCGCATTCTGCTGCATATTTATAAGAACATTATACTTTACAAACAGGCAAAAAGAAAGAGCTTTGACCGTTTAGTTTGTCAAAACTCTTTCAAAATCCGACCTGTAAATCCTGTTCTCGACAGCTTCTTACAGGTATTCGTTTTTGTTAAATTCTAAAGTCTTCTTCTTTCAGAATAATTCTGTCAGAATCGTCGGTTCCCTTGCCGAATACTCTTCGTGCAAGATGTTTTACATTTGCTTTCTGTGAATGTGAGATTGCTTCATCCATGATCTCTTTTACTTCAGCAACTGATACTGCATGATCTTCTCTCTGCATTACATCGATACGGCTGTACAGTGCAAGGATTCCCATCTCATCCAATTTGTATCCATTCTCTTTCGCATATGTCTGACCGAATGTTACCAGCTCATCATTGATGAATACCGGAAGCTCCAGCTTAGAACTGAACTTCTTCTTGAATTCCGGGTTTGCTGTCATCAGACGCTCCAGAGGTTTTCTCTGATCTTCCAGTACAAAGAGCAATTCTCCTGTCTTCTTCTCCATCAGATAATTTAACTCTTTTACAGTTCTCGCATTCAATTTTCCTGCATGCTCGATGATGATCGCTCCGCCGCGCAGCTTCTGAATAATATTCGTAAGCTCTTTCTTATTAAGAGATTCACCTGTAACGATTGCTACTTTACCCTGTTTCAGACTTCTCTGTTTCTGAATTGCTTTTACAATATCAACCGCAAGGACTGTCTTACCAGATCCTTTTCTACCAATCACAAGAAGGTTACCTGTCTTGGATGTTCCTTCTCTCTGTGCCCTTCTGTCGTTATCAAGTACTTCAACGATCTGTTCGCTCATTCCTCTCACCGGTACAAAATATGAGAACAGCTTCTTCTGTTCTTCTGTAAGTCCAGCTTTCAGACCGATCTCACTCGTAGCACTCAGATCATATCTTCCGGTTACAACAAATCCTGTATCGAACGGAACACCGCCTTTAGATTTCTTGATTCTTGCCTGAATCTCTTCCTCTGATGGCTCTTCGATTTCTAACTCTTCATCCGCTTCTTCGTCGTCTTCAATCTCTAAGTCTTCGTCATCAAAATCTGTCTCTTCATCATCTACATCTGCAAAATCATCGTCGAAGTCTTCTTCTTCGTCCTCTACATCCGCAAAATCAGCATCGACGTCTTCTTCTTCAAAATCGGCTTCTTCAAAGTCTTCATCCTCAAAGTCTTCCTCTTCAAAATCAGCTTCTTCAAAGTCCTCATCTTCAAAGTCTTCATCCTCAAAGTCTTCCTCTTCGAAATCAGCCTCTTCAAAGTCTTCATCCTCAAAGTCTTCCTCTTCGAAATCAGCTTCTTCAAAATCTTCATCACCGAAATCGGCTTCTTCAAAACTGCTTCCACTCATATCGATTCCGCTAAGTTCTTCTTCGATTCCTTCAATGAAGTCTTCTTCCGTTTCCGAACCATCTTCAAAATCCTCTTCATAGAGTTCTTCTTCCGACTCTTCATTTCCCATTTCTTCCATCAGACGTACAATATCATCCGGAATTCTCTGTGTCTTGCTTATCGGTTCTGCCTCTTCCTCAGCTGCCTTTCTTGCTGCTTCTTCCTCGGCCTTTCTTCTTGCCTCTTCTTCGGCCGCTTTTCTTGCTGCCTCTTCTTCCTCGGCTTTTCTTCTTGCCTCAGCTTCCGCCGCTTTTCTCTCAACTTCTCTGCGTTCTTCTTCCTGGCGGATACGAGCCTGTTCTCTTTCTTTCTGAAGACGCTCTTCATCTTTTGCTTTCTGCTTCTCGATTGCTGCTTCGTGGTCTTTCTGTTTTTCTTCCCATTTCTGAAGAATATCATCGATCATCATCTGACCATTCGCCAGAATCTCATCTTCACGCTCCTTCATTGCTTCTTCTTCAATTGTAATGCCATTGGCAACCGCCATGCCCTGCGCTAAAGCTTCCTCCAAAGTAGCTCCCGTCACAACCTGTTTGATCGTTGATCCATGTTCTTCCGGTTCAGTATATACCGGTTCTTCTTCCACAACTTCTTCTACAATTTCTTCCTGCGGAATCTCTTCTTGTACAACAGTTTCCTGCATCGGCACTTCCTGTGGAATCTCTTCCTGTACAACAGTTTCCTGCATCGGTACTTCCTGCGGAGGAATTTCCTGAACTTCAGATTCATCAACTCTTTCTGTCACTGGCTCTCTGACCGGCTCTTCTTGTACGTCAACAGTCTCTTCTGTACTTTCATTATATTCATTCTCGTCATCCACTTCTTCCAGTGTTGATTCCGATTGTTTCTCCGGTTCCGGTTTCTTCTTAACCGCTCCCGGACGGCTGTCATATTTCTCCTGCTGAAGTGGTGTCAGTGGCTTATACTTCATCTTCAGTTCCATTGCAAGGTATACATATTTTCCTTCACTGAACCACAAGATCAGATCATCACATTCTTCCAGACATTCTGCTGTCATTCCGGCTTCATCATACAATTTGGCAAGTTCATATGCCCACTTTTCAATATATTCCGCTTTTTTAAATTCTTCCAGTGCTGTAATCTGATCTGTCAGCGATGCCCCCTGTGTTCTCAGAATCTTATATTTTAAAATATACTGATTCGGATCTTTTGGTGCCAGCTTTACGAATTCTTCATAACAATCCGTTGCTTCTCTGATATCTTTAATCTTCAATGCCAGTGTGCCTAAACGATATACAATTTTTCTGCTTCCCGGTGCTCTGTCAAATGCCAGGAACAGTATATCTCTCCCCTTCTTAAACTCACCGTTATATTCATAAATCTCACTGACTGTATTGAGCATTGACGCATTCTTTACTCTTCGCCAGTCTATACCATCAGCAATTTCCTTTGCCTGCTGGTACTCCTTCTTTTCCAGATGATCAAGCATTTGCTCGGTCTTCACCCTATATTCATATTTATCCAATATTTCTCACCTCAAATGTTTATTTTAAAAAAGCGTATTTCCCTACAATTTTACTTATATAAGTTTATCATATGACCTGTTTATTGTCAAAATATCCCGCCAAATATGTTAAAAAAATATTACAAAAATTACAATTTTTTTATCCCTGTAAAATGTCTGCCGGCTGCTCTCTGATATCAACATAAAAAACAGCCATCATATTCTTTCCTATGATGGCTGTTACATATTCAATTTTATCATATACTTTTCATTTGTTTCGGAGAATTAATTATTATTTTATTCCCTGACGCCTTTTTATGTATTTCAATGATCTTTTACTCATTGTCCTACATGTTCATTCAAATCTACTATTCATGTTTCTTTACACATTTTAATAATATATTTAAATATATGGTATTATGTTCAATATGTTTACAGTTTTTTTATTTTTATTATCCGGTTTTATTTTCTCCGTTTATTTTTATTATTATCTGAATCTCCTCTACCGGCCTTTTATCTATTATAATAAAGGCTTATTCTCTGGGAACTTCTACCTGCCATACCACTAACATATTGATTCGATGATTCTACTGTGTCCATTGGATTAAGCCTCCTTTTCATAAATTTCCAATCAACGATATCTCACCGACATATGAAATATTCTTCATCCTTGATAAACTTTTCTTTTATCACTTAAGATATAAGTTGGAATTTATTATCTCATCTCTTCTACGATTATGATCCATATCCCCTTGATACCATTCTATAATCGTTATTCATCCATTCTCTTTCTCTACAATATACTTTACGATATTTGATATCCGATGCCTTACCAGATATTTCATATCTATATCCTGTATTTTTCGATTCTTAAACGAATTGAGAATTTATAATAAAAATACATCTTATAAAATATGTGATATTCAATTTTCAAGATTCCCTTTCTCGTCAGGAATTCTTTTTGTTTATTTTGGATTTCCTTTGGATTGATTATATAATATCATTCGGCTTTTATTTTGTCAATACTTTTTGCAATTTATTTTATTTATTTTTCATTATTTCATTTTAGCAATTGAATTATCTGATTTTTCTTTATTTATTTTAATGTTTACACAATACTATACATTTTCAAATCGTATGTTTTTGTTAACAGCATACGCTTGCCTACATTCAATTGTTAACCTTCTATCTTTTACAGTTGACATTCCCCTCTGTTTATTTTATACTTCTGTTATATTTTTGATATAAAACTAAAGGAAAGGAGTTCTGCCATGTCATACGGCAGACAATTACCACTATGAACAACACAGTAAATAGCACAACAACGAAAAAGCTTTCCACCCGCAAACTGGTTCTGATTGCTTTGATGACTGCAATCACCTGTATCTTCGCTCCTATGGCGATTCCGATTCCGGTCAGCCCGGTACCGATCAGTCTTACCAACCTGGTGATCATGATCAGTATCTATGTACTCGGTTTTAAAGATGCAACCATCAGTTACATCGTATATCTGTTACTTGGTCTTGTCGGTCTCCCTGTATTTTCCGGTTTTACCGGTGGATTAGGAAAGCTTGCAGGTCCTACCGGCGGATACCTGATTGGTTTCATCTTCCTTGCACTGATTTCCGGACTGTTCGTTGATAAATTTCCAAAGAACAGAATCCTGGCAGTTGCCGGTATGATCATCGGTATGGCAGTTACTTATATCTTCGGTACAGAGTGGCTTGCGATCCAGTTGAAAATGTCATTCGTTGCAGCACTTTCTGTCGGAGTAATTCCTTATCTTGCCGGTGACGCAGCGAAGATTATCATTGCGATCATCGTCGGACCTGTACTCCGCGCACGTTTGCAGAAGTTGCAGTAATATCATCTATTACTGAAATATCTGCAGAACCTGCTGCCGCATGTTCTTATACAAAAATACACAATACAGGAAAATCACATTAACATGTTCTTCCTTGTATTGTGTATTTTTATTATTCCAACATTCTTTTTCTAGCACAAACTGCTTAGCCACTTCCGACGTAGTTCTTCCACTGACCTCATAATATAATCCGGATGGTATTTATATTTCTTTTCTTCTTCCTCAGTTGCCTCTCCCGTAAGCACCAGCACAGTATCTATCCCGGCATTGTATCCACACAAAATATCCGTATACAGACGATCTCCGACGATTACTGTCTCTTCTTTCCTGTAATTATTTCTCCTTAATGCCAGTTCTGCTATATCAGGTTCCGGTTTCCCGATAAAATGCGGCATCCGTTTTACTGCATGTGCCAGCATCTCACAGATTGCTCCGCAGTCCGGTACATATCCGAACTCGATCGGACACACATAATCGGGATTCGTAGCAAGATAGTCTACCTTCTTTGTACTTAGAAGTTTACAGGTGTCTGTCAATTTCTCATAAGTGAGCTGATTATCATAAGAGATTACCACACAGGTAATCTCCTCATCTTCACAATCCGTTGTCACACGAATCTTATTCTTCTTCAATTCCCAGATGAATGATTTCGTCCCTAATACATAGATCAGTTCTCCGTCATGATGTTTCTTCAGATAATCAATCATTGCATAAGATGCTGTCAGAAAATTCGTATATTCCGTATGAATTCCAAGCCTCTGAAAAAAACAGATATAATCTTCCACACTTCTGGTCGCATTATTGGTAATAAAGACATATTGCCCGCCATTTTCTTTAATGTCTCTTAAAAACTTTGCTGCACCTTCGATCAGTTGATTTCCTTTGCAGATCGTACCATCTATGTCCAGAAGGAACAGTTTCTTTTCTCCCAGCATCCGCTTTAGTTCTCACTTTCTTTCCGGACACGGACGGCCACATCCGGATAATTTGTGATCACTGCAGTTATGCCTGCTTCTATCAGTTCTTTCATATCGGTTTCTTCATTCACAGTCCAGACACGGACCTTCAGACCACTCTTTTTATATTCTTCCAGGAAATCGGCCATCTTCACATGATATACCGCCGGATGTAAACCATCTACGTTTGTCTCTTTGGCATATCCTTCCACATTCAATATTACGTCGCTGTACAGATACGCCGTCTCTGCATCCGGTACGATTTCTTTCAGCCGCTGCACACTGTAATGATTGAAAGACGAGTATACGATCCGGTCTTTCATTCCTGTTTCTTCTACAATCTCTGCAACCTTTTTCTCAATATCCGGATACCAGTAAATTCCCGTCTTTAATTCTATATTTACCTGAATGCCAGATGGTTTTACTGCTTCCAAAACTTCTTTTAATGTCGGAATTTTTGACTGGCTGTATGCAGGAAATCTATCCTTTAATACAGTCAGTTCTTTTAATTCCTGAAGTGTATAATCTTTTACATAACCGGTCTTATCTGTCACCCGGTCGATTGTCTCGTCATGAATGACAACCGGAACTCCGTCGCTGGATAATTGTACATCCAGCTCGATTCCGTCCGCCCCCTGTCTGATTGCCAGGGCAAATGCCTCCAGTGTGTTTTCCGGAGCATAGCCGCTGGCACCTCTGTGCGCAAATACTTTTGTATTACTCAATTGTAACGCCTCTTCTTTTTCTAATTATTTACAGTGTTATAGTCTTTGATGGATTTGTTAATCGTATCTGACATTTTCTGTACCGCTGTATCTACATCTTCTTTTCCATTCAGCATACTTTCAATTTCAGATTCTACCGTTGCTCTTGCCTCTGGGAATACGCTCAACAACGCTCCGCAATACTTCGGTGAAGAATCATGCAGCTGATCGATCGCTGTCTGGAACTGTGGATACTGTGCAATGTTGTCTTTAAATGTCTGCTCGTCCTGTGACTTTGTTGTAACTGGAAAATAACCTGTCTGTGCATTCCAGTATGCCTGAGACTCTGGAGAGATCAGGAATTTTACGAATTCCCATGTTGCACGGAGTTTCTTTGGATCTTTATTGTCCAGAGCCCACAAAGATGCACCACCGATAGACACGCCGCCTTTATCACTTTCTTTTACCTTAGGGAAGTATGCTGTTCCAACATTGAATTTACCATTCACATCCTGAAGGATCTGCTTTAAGGATGCTGTAGATCCCAGTGTAATGGCTGATTTTCCTGCTGAGAAATCTGCAAGTCCTGCGTCCCCGCCTTTTCCTACGATCGGTGCATATCCATCTTTATTTAATTTCTGCCACTCAGTCAGAATATTTTTGGCTGCACCGTTTTTATCAAACTCAACTGCTGTTGCTGTCTTATCTCGTCCATTTCCATTATTTGCATAGTTAAGTCCCTGTTTTCCGATAAGTTCCTCGAAGAACCATCCATAGATTCCAAGAGACATTACTTCACTGGCTCCGCCTTTTGACATCAGCTGTTCACCAATCTTATCAATTCCTTCCAGACTGTCAGGTACATCCGCGATTCCTGCTTTGTCGAACATGTCTTTATTATAATACATGATCGGTGTAGAGGAGTTAAATGGCATAGAATATAATTTATCATCAATTGTATAATATGCTGACAAGTTTGGTTCGATCTGAGACACATCATATTTATCTGCATCGATCATTTCCTGCATCGGAACGGTCCATCCGGATTCGATCATAAATCGTGTACCAACTTCATATACCTGCACCAGATCTGCACCCATGTTACCGATCTGTGCACTCTTTAACTTATTCAGGGAATCATCATACTCGCCCTGATACTGTGACTCTACTTTGATTCCATATTTGTTCTCGTCATTGAACTTCTTTACCAGCGCATCAATTGCCTGCCCGTTAACACCACCCATGGAATGCCAGAATGTGATCGTTGTTCCATCTACGTCTTTTGCATCAGCCATTTCTACTTTTTCATTGCTGTCTTTACTTCCGTCGGAACCATTCTGGCTCACAGATGATTTTCCATTGCCACATCCTGCCAGCATTCCGGCTGCCATTGCTGCCACAAGCAATAATGAAACTGCTTTTTTCTTCATAATACTTTTCCCTCCTGAGAAATTTTTGTTTTCATTTTTGTAATATCAGAGATAAATATTGGTTTGCAGATTATTTTATTCATTTATCTCTGATATCTTGGTATTGTACGTGTATGTGTTATACACAGATGTTATATGCAGAGAACTTGCCACTGGCAGCTTCTCTTGCATACTTTGATATATAGAATCGGGACTGTACGTATTTTTATTTCCCGTTTCTACTGTTATAATGTTAGAACCTTTAGCCTTTTACGGCTCCCGAGAACATTCCTCTGATCAGCTGTTTCTGACCTATGATGAAGATGGAAATCGACGGGATAATGATCATCACAACTCCCGCGATCATCAGTGTGATCGACTGCGAATCTACGCTGTCCAGCATGCTGATACCGATCTGTACCGTTCTCATATTGTTGGAACCTGTAACCAGTAATGGCCACATATACATATTCCATGCATTAATAAATGTATAGACTGCCATTGCCCCGATTGCCGACTTGGTAAGCGGAATTAGGATCTTGGCAATAAATCTTAAGTTACTGCACCCATCCAGTTTTGCAGATTCATATAAAGACATCGGGAAGGTCATATAGAACTGACGAAACAGGAAGATTCCCATTGCCGATGTCAGGTATGGAATAATCAGTACCGGATAAGTGTCCAGGATTCCCCAGTTACCTACTGTCAAATAATTGGAGATGATCGTTGCTTCTCCAGGGACCATCATCGTTGCCATAACGACTGCGAATAATAATCCTTTTCCCTTAAAATCCAGGAATGAAAATGCAAATGCTGCCAGCGAGCATGAGATGATCTGCCCGATCGTAATACATCCTGCCATGATGAATGAGTTCACGATAAACCGGAATAACGGCACCGTTGTAAATGCCTCTTTAAAATTCTGTAATGTCGGATGCTTTGGAAGCAGATTCAGATCTGTTGTAAATAATTCATTCGATGGCATAAATGCGATGCTTATTGCATACAAAAGTGGAAGTAAAATCAATACTGCAAATACAACATTTGCCACAAGTCTTAATGCTGTACGGCTTCTCTTTTTCGCAAGTGCCCTGGCATTCATTTTATTCTTTAATTCCAGAAGTTCGCTTTTTGATAAACGTCCCTCCATTGGAATTGCCATACTTTCTGACTGACTCATTAATAATTCACTCCCTTCTTTTCAATACGGAACATTACCAGCGTTACCAGCATGATGATCACAAATAAGATAACTGACTGTGCAGATGCGCTTCCGAATTTATAGTTGAAGAACGCATCCCGGTAAATAGAATATACGATTACATTGGTCGATTCATTCGGTCCGCCCTCTGTCAGGATCTTGATCTGTCCAAATGACTGGAAAGCCTGAATAATATTTACCACTACGGTGTAGAACATGATCGGTGAAAGTCCCGGAAGTGTTAAGCTGAAGAACTGCTGTACTCCGCTTGCCCCGTCCACGGATGCTCTTTCATAAATGGTCTCGTCAATATTTCCAAGTCCTGCCGAAAAATACAGGAAGTTAATCCCACTGTTCAGCCATGCCGTCAGGATTGCCACACAGTAAAGTGCTGTGTGCGGATCATTCAGCCAGTTGATATCCAGTCCCAGAAGCTTATTTACAATTCCGACTGCCGGATGAAGCATGATCTGGAATATCATGGCTGCCGAACTTGATGCGATTGCCATCGGCAGTGCATATGCCGTACTGAATACCCGGATTCCCGGAAATGCCTTATTACACAGTACTGCTGCGATCAGTCCCAGAAGCATTCCGCCGAATACTACGATCACTACAAAGATTAACGTTACTTTCAAACTATTTCTAAATGACTCTGAAGTCAGCAGATCCACATAGTTCTGAAGTCCTACGAACAACTTTGCCTGTCCCATTTTATTTGTCATAAACAGACTTAAGTAAACTGTCTTCACAAATGGATAGAACAGAAATACGGCAAATATCAGAAGACTGGGTACCAGATAGAAATATGGCGTAATCCGCAATTTCTTTTTCTTTTTCATTCTTAACATCCTTTCCTGTACAAGACATTTTCTTCTGTCTCTATATCAAATACATGGGCACGGTCCATATCCAAATACAGCTTCACCTTTTCTCCCACCTTTGTCTGGTTGGATGGCTGTAATCTGACCGCATGTGTTTTATGCTGCTCATCAAAATACAGCACCACTTCTGCACCAAGCATTTCTCTTGTCACAACAGTCTCTTCCACGCCTACACTGTTCTGCTCGAACCCACCGGCTTTTGCCTCCTCATACTCATAGATGTCTTCCGGGCGGATTCCTAAGATCACTCGTTTTCCATTGTATTTTTCACGGATGATTTCCGCATTCTGTCCGGTCAGATATACCTTCTTCACAGGTCCGGTTGTTGCAAAAATCAATGCCGTCTTCTCTCTTTCTGCATACACATCACATGCGATAAAGTTCATCGACGGAGAACCGACAAATCCTGCTACGAATTTGTTGATTGGATTGTCATAAATGCTCTGCGGTGTATCTACCTGCTGGATCAGCCCGTCTCTCATAACCACAATTTTTGTTCCCAATGTCATCGCTTCTGTCTGGTCATGCGTAACATAGATGATTGTTGTATCCAGTTCTTTATGTAATTTCTGAAGTTCCACACGCATCTGGGCACGTAATTTGGCATCCAGATTGGAAAGTGGTTCATCCATCAGAAATGCTTTCGGCTGTCGGATGATTGCCGCTCCGATCGCCACTCTCTGCTTCTGCCCTCCGGACAGTGCAACTGGTTTACGGTCTAGCAGGGAATCAATCTCCAGGATCTTTGCCACCTGTCTGACTTTCTGATCAATCTCCTTTTTTGGTACTTTCCGGATCTTCAGTGAATAAGCAATATTTCCGTAGACCGTCATATTCGGATATAATGCATAATTCTGAAATACCATCGACATATCCCTCTCTTTCGGTTCCAGGTAATTGCAGAGTTTTCCATCAATCCATAACTCACCATCTGTAATCTCTTCAAGACCTGCTATCAATCTTAATGTCGTTGACTTTCCACATCCGGAAGGCCCAACAAAAATCACAAACTCTTTATCATGAATGTCCAGATTAAAGTCCTTTACTCCATAATGCTCTGAATCGAATTGCTTACAGACATTCCTCAACGCAATTTCTGACATTCCTTTTCCTCCTTTGCAGCCTGATGACTGCTTTCTTTTTTCATCATTTCTCGTACGGTGAATATCCTATCACTTTTGTTTAGGGGGCTCTATCATGGTTTTACAAAGATTTTGTTAAATGTTAGTAATTGAATTGGCGGGAAGATTTAACAAATTTTACTTGTATTTAATGCATCAGGCTGACGGATACCCGGACCAGAATAAAAAGTAGGAAACCGTTCCTGTTCAGGTTGCGTCGGTGGGAAATACTAAAGCGTCAAAATTATGCTAAAAGCGGGCCTTCGAAATTTGCAACTCGCCATCCGGCTCAAACAAGCAAATTTCGAAAACTCAACGCATAATTTTGACGCTTAACTATTTCCAACACCTCCTACACATTCACTGGAACGGTTTCCTACTTTTTATTCCGTGTGTATCGAATGCCTGAAGAATTAAGTGCCGGAAGTGTAACCTTTGTGGTAACGGAAGGTTATGAAATACAACTATAAAAAATTTGAAATATTAGCGGATTTATAAGGATTATCGCTAATTTCTGTACTGTAGTGGCCGACACAAAGGTTACTGCTCCTGGTACTTAATTATTAACTTCCGCAACCAGTCACGACTTAAGTTAATACATTAAATATCAATTAAACACCTAATTTACAATATGATATCCCCGGTTTTCTCCCCTGTATTCATATCATAAGCTTCAATAATATTTCCACTGATCACATACAGTGTATCTTCTATATATATTCCACGGACACCCTGCGAAGTATTTCCATTGATGTCTTCTTTTAGAATTGTGTCGAATTTCTTTTCTTTTTCGTTATAGGTCAGCAGGCAGTATATTTCTCCATTCTGGCTGTAACCAGAGAATCCGATTCGGTTTTTGGCCGCATCGACAAGAACTGATTTGTAATCGTATGCTGCATTTGTTCTATAAAGATCATCCAGAACAAGTGTGGCTTCTTCTTTGACATCTGCGCGGTCTAAAATATCAAACATGGTAACTTTCACACCTTCTGACATGCCAGATTCTTCATCTGTTGACATACCGATTCCAAGCAATTTATCCTCTCCGTAAAAATGCAGGTATTCCGAGAATCCCGGAATCTTTAACTTACCGAGAATCTTAGGTTTTTCTGGATCAGACAGATCT
>ERZ506957.706-NODE-706-length-13587-cov-3.827446_pt1 | contig 13587 bp, 10 predicted proteins | sample MGYA00512894_ERZ506957 | MGnify/ENA metagenome assembly ERZ506957
TTATTATAATATGATATACGGACTCTGCACCTTTGCACATGTGATCTGAAGATTCGGATACTGTTCTTTCAGAACTTTCTCCATCGCTTTCATAAAAATATATTCTGTACCGTAATGACCGGCATCTACGATAGTCAGACCCTGTGCTACCGCATCAATTCCTGTATGATGATCAATGTCTCCTGTGACATAAACCTGCGCACCCTTTGCAAGAACATCCGAAATCATACTCTTGCCGCTTCCGGTACTTCCGATGATAGCAACCGTCTGGCCTTTTTCTGCCTTAAAGGTAATATCGTTGATGACATTTTCCCCTGCTTCCGGATAAGCGAAGCTTACGTGGTCAAACTCTACTGTTCCTTTCTCCTGTTTATCCGGACGAACCGGGTCCTCCGGATCATTTACGGATGGCTCCATTTCCAGGACCTCACAGATACGTCCGGCTGCTACGTTGGCTCTTGGAAGCATAATGGAAATCGCGGTGATCATCATGAAGGACATGATGATCTGCATTGCATACTGAATGAATGCCATAACATTACCAACCTGCATGGTTCCGTTGTCTACTGCATGGGCACCACTGTAAATAATAAGTACAGATACTCCGTTCATGATCAACATCATAATGGGCATCATAAAAGTCATACATCTGTTGACAAACAGGTTTGTTTTTGTCAGATCCAGGTTTGCTTTCTCAAAGCGATCTTCCTCATGCTTCTCACGGCTGAATGCACGGATAACAGGGATACCTGTCAGGATCTCACGGGATACCAGATTCAGTCTGTCGATCAGAGTCTGTAAGATAGTGAATTTAGGCATTGCCACCTGGAACAGCACAAAGATCACAATCAGGATCAGACCAACTGCCACACCAAGGATCCATGTCATGGAAGAATCTGTGTTTAATACCTTGAGCACTCCACCAATACCAAGGATCGGCGCGTACAGAACAATGCGGAACATCATTGCCATAACCTGCTGTACCTGCTGCACATCATTGGTGCTTCGTGTGATCAGGGATGCTGTGGAGAATTTATGATATTCTCTGCTGGAAAAGCTCATAACCTTGCGGTAAATGCTGTTTCTCAGGTCATGACCAAGTCTGCCTGCCACTCTGGCCGAAATAAATGTGACGCTGATCGCTGCCAGCATGATCACCAGTGCCATGGCAAGCATTCTGATACCTGACATCAGGATGTAATGCATCTGAATGGCATCCACATCTTTTCCCAGTGCTTCATATTCTGAAGCAACAAAGGAAACACCAGCCTGTGTCACAATAGACTCCGGCATATCTTTCAGCTTCTCATCCATCTGACTCATAATCTGCTGTACTGCTTCTTCCGGCATCTGTGCCAGTGCTGTCAACGGGTCTGTTCCCTCCGGAAGGCCCATCTGTGCAGCCATTGCCTGCCCCTGCTCACTGTCTTCGGAAAAGGCAGCTACCATCATCATTGCCTTTGAGAAATCCTCATTTAAATTCTCTCTGGTTTCTTTGGAAATATCATCGTTTAATAACCAGGTATCATCTTCCTGTGTATAATTCTGTGAAACTTCCTTTTTCTGATCCTCATCCATAAAAATCTGAAGATTCTGCAGGGTTGAATCCCGAAGCTTATCCGGCACACTGTCTTCAATACCTTTCTGCTGGATACCTACATTAATGATCTTGGAGGTATAATCCGGCAGGGAAAGATCACAGTACGCCTGCAGAAACAGAAGTGCTATGATCAGGACAATGTATCCCGCTGATTTCTTCAGATATTTCATCAGTTTAATCATTGCTTGATTCCCTCTTTTCCTATTTTTAATATGTATGTCTGTTTAAACTCACGTGTCAGTTCTTTCACAGACAATATTATTTTTTATCTGAACATGCTGATACAGTTTTCTCAATCTGCTCCATCATGTATTTTTCAGTTTCTACCTGTTGACAGGTATCTCCGAAATATTATCCAGAATCTGCCCAAAAAACCTTCGTAAAAGACATAGCTCTGCTTCGCTGAAATTGCTGAACATCACTTTCTCCACAGCTTTGCTTTCCTGCTGGAGCTCCTCCACGATTTTTCTTCCGTTTTCTGTCAGATATACACGCATGATGCGTTGATCTTTATCATCACGTTTCCTGCAGACAATGTCTGCTTTCTCCAGACGCTGGATACTTACATTTACAGTGGGCGGTGTTACACCCATCCACTCTGCAATCTCCTTCTGGCTGCAGCCATTATGTCTGTATACGATCATAATGATCGGCATCTGTCCCTGTTGGATACCGATTTCCCGTATACGCTGCATACATCTCATACCATATTGGCGGTTGATCTCCATAAAGAGCGCAGGCATGCTTTTCTCTTCTCGTTTTTCTTTCTTCTCCTCTTCCGGGCACCACATAACTTCACTCCTTTCCGGCCTCTGTCCTCTTTCAGGTCTGATATTATTCTTTAATTAGCCTGACTAATCATATATAATATACTTTTAGACAAAAAATGCAAGTGTTTTTTGTGCAGTTTATAATTATTTTAGATTTAGCTTTGATATTTCCAATTTGTAAATATTCAATTTTATTTTGCCCGGCTAATTTTTTTATCTCGGGTCGAATAAAATTTCCAATATTCTTCAAGCTCTATCTCTGCATAACTTCTTTATAAAATTCTATAAACACATTAATTGCCGGAGACCGCCATTTATTTTTGTGGAGCAGCAACTGTGTCCATACAGTTACCGGGCAGCCGGCAACATCCAGTCTTTTAATCTGTCCGTCTTTCATATATTTCTCCGAAATAAAATCCGGAAGAAAGGAAAGCAGGCTGCTGTTTTTTACCAGTTCACATATCTGAAGCGGATTTCCGATTTCAAGAACCGGACGGATTTCCAGTGATTGGGACGCAAGGGTTTCATTCAGTATTTTTCTGTAGCTCATGGCTTGTTCTGTTAACACAAACTCATTCTGAGAAATTTCACTTAATTTCCATGAACAGTCTGCAACAGGATTATCAGCCGCTGCAATAAAATGTACCTGTTCTTCCTGTTCCGCACAAATAATAAAATCCGAATCATAAATATGCCTGTCCAGAGTAAAAACCAGATCTGTTTCGTTCTTCCGCAATTTATCAAACATCTGCTCTGTACCATTTTCTGTTATCTCCACTTTTATTTCCGGATACTGATGATGAAAACGCAGAAAATCATTTTTAAAATATCTGCTGCAGACAGAACTGGACATAGACAACCGGATCTCGCCTTCAATGCTTTCAGCCGAATTCAGCGAATCAAGCATTTTCGCCTGTGCCTTCAGAATGTTTCGAGCTTGCTGCAAAACTAAAACTCCCTTTTCCGTAAGATTGATTTTATGATAATAACGGTCGAACAGCCTGACATCAAGTTCCTTTTCCAGTTGTTTAATCTGTGAAGAAACTGTAGACTGCGTATATCCCAGTTCCTTTGCAGCAGCCGAAAATCCGGAATATTCACATACTGCAATAAAAGTTTTTAACACATTTGTATCCATTTCTCGTTCCTTTCCCATATTTTTTTCAATATTTTCCCATCAAAACGCAGAAGCGTTATTTTTCTTATACAAACGATATTTTCAATAATATACAACAAAACAATCAATTTTACAAATATTGTTTTTTATCTTATAATATCCCTTATATGAACTTCTGAAGGGAGCGTTATCTTATGAAACGTGAACAGCTTGGAAGCCGGCTTGGCTTCATTATGCTTTCCGCCGGCTGCGCCATTGGCTGCGGAAATGTGTGGAAATTCCCGTGGATGTGCGGGCAAAATGGCGGCGGCAGCTTTATGCTGATCTATCTTCTGTGTCTGGTCATCCTGGGAATCCCGGCTCTTGTGTTGGAATTTTCCATCGGAAGAGCGGCTCAGACAAGTCCCCTTTTCATGTACCGTAAGCTGGAAAAGCCAGGACAGAAATGGGGGATTTTCGGTTGGTTCTGTCTGCTTGGCAACATTGCCCTGATGGCATTTTACACTGTTGTCTGCGGCTGGATCATTTATTATTTTGTACAGTTTCTCAGAGGTAAAAATGGTTCACTGGGATTTTCAGCCATGATCTCCTCTCCCTCTGTGAATGTATTCTTCTTACTGGTCACTGTAGTCATTGCATTTTTCATCCTTTCCTTCAATCTTCAGGGAGGACTGGAGCGTGTGACAAAATATATGATGTCTGCACTGCTGGTACTGATGCTTGCTCTCGCTGTACACAGTCTTTTTCTGAAAGGCTCTGGTGAGGGAATGACCTTTTATCTGAAACCGGATTTCTCAAAGATTGATGGTTCGGTAATCGTAGGGGCAATGAACCAGGCATTCTTTACTTTATCTACAGGTATGGGTGGCATGGCTATCTTTGGCAGCTATATTGGCAAAGAGCATTCTCTAATGGGGGAAGCTATTCATGTGATCACACTGGACACACTGGTTGCTTTTCTGGCAGGAGTTATTATTTTCCCTGCATGCTTTACCTTTAATCTGGAAGTAAATGCAGGTCCGAGCCTTCTGTTTGATACAATGGCGGCTGTTTTTAACAATATGTCCGGAGGACGTATCTGGGGATCCTTATTCTTCCTGTTCATGGTATTTGCAGCCATGTCAACCGTCCTGGGTGTGTGCGAGAATATCCTGGCAATGATACGTGAGCTTACCGGCTGGTCTCGTCCAAAAGGCAGCGTGGTCTGCGGCACAGGTGTCTTTCTTCTGGCACTTACCACAGCCCTTGGTTTCAGCATTTTCCACTTCCAGCCATTTGCCGAAGGAACTACCTGGCTTGATTTCTGGGATTTTATTGTTTCCAACAATATTTTACCCCTTGGCTCTCTCATCCTTGCACTCTTCTGCTGTAATAAGTTCGGCTGGGGATGGGATAACTTTATCAAAGAGAGCAATACCGGTAAGGGCTTAAAAGTACAAAGCTGGATGAAACCGCTCTTCCGATTTGTACTTCCGATTATAATTGCCTTTATCTATATTTATGGAATGTTCACATTCAACTGGAAATAAAAAAGAAAAATAAGCTCCGTGGATCAAAACTTCTATCCACAGAGCTTATTTTTTATCCAGCCATCATTTTTAATTTTAGTGAACCTTCTGATCCAGCATTCTCCGGATCAGCTCAATTGTATCCTTCAGTCCATAGTTTGCACTGTTGATACACAAATCATAATTCTCCGGTTTTCCCCATTTCTCACCGGTATAAAATTCATAATATTTCTTATGCTGCTTATCCATCTGCTTCAGAAAACGTACTGCCTGTTTCAGATTCATATTACGGATATCCATAACATGCTGTACACGAACCTGGAAGGGAGCACTGATAAACAGGCTGATATGAGGAATGTGATTATTCTTAAGAATCGTGTCTGCACAGCGTCCCATGATCACACAGTCTTCACTCTTTGCCAGTTCACAGATCAGATCACTCATATTGAAAAATACGGCATCCTGCTTCGGAAGTCCGTGATAACGGTTAAATTCCCTGAACCAGGTTTTCAGATCTGTATGTTTTTTCTTTCTGTATTTATCAAATCCCTCAAAACTGCCGGCATCACCCACTGCATTTTTATCTGCCTGCAGACGCTTCATAACCTGATCAAAAATCTCTGCATCATAATAGTTGATCTGAAGCTGATCTGCCAGTTCAAAGCCGATATCATTACCGCCGCTTCCCTGTGTACGGCTGATACAAATGATCAGATGGTCGTTCTCCGAAATCTCATTCTGGCGTCTTGCGATCAGATTATTCAGACTGATACGTTCTTTATCTACAATATCTGTCTGTCCAAATGTATCCGGAAGACTTTCAATCTCTTTCAGAATACTGTCATACTCTATCATAAGACGTCTTCTCTCGCTCTTATCCCTGATGGTACGGGCCATGTTACTGATCAGCGCCAGTTCACTTCTGAGCAGATGTCCGTCCGGCTTGGTATACATCAGTGCTGCCAGATGACGGAGAGTTGTTTCTTTTTGTCCTGTAAATGTACGTCCCAGAGAGGAACCCACACATTTATAAACTTCTTCGTCGAGGTTATAAATGCGTATTGCAAGTTCTTTACATTTTTCCTGATTATCCTGCATAATGATCCTCCCTCCTTATAAAAAGAATACAAACATATCGATAATAAACACCGGAATCAGAAATGCCACAGACCACAGCATATATCCAAAGAATGACGGCATCTTCACACCATTCTCATCAGAGATTGCCTTTACCATAAAATTTGGGGCATTTCCGATATAAGTGTTGGCACCCATGAATACCGCACCACAGGAAATCGCAGACAGAATCTTGGTAGGTACAGTTCCCAGTGTGGTTGTGATTCCATTGGTAAATGCCAGTGTTCCTGCTGTTGTAAGGAATACCAGATAAGTCGGTGTGTTATCCAGAAAACTGGAAAGTGCACCTGTTGCCCAGAACATCTCTGCAGGCTTGGTGATTCCAAGATTTGGTCCTACTGCTTTCAGAAGCATCAGTGCAGGCTGCATGGTAATAAAGATACCAATGAATAAAACTGCAACTTCCTGAATTGCACCCCAGGTAAAATGGTTTCTGATACGGATCTGCTTATCTGTTGTCTTAAAGGAAAGAAATGCAGCAAGCAGAATGATCACGATTTCGATCAGTGCCGGGAATGTCAGGGTTACTTCTCCAAAGAGATGAATGCCTCTTACATTGCCTGCTGCATCCTGGAATGCGGACATTCCCGGAAGTACACCGCTTAAAATTACCGCGCCAACGATCATCACAAGGAAAATGATATTGTGCAGTCCATCCAGGCGAAACTGAGTACCCGGTTTACGGATATCCGGTTTACGGCCATTTGCAATATCTTTTCTGTAGGAACGTTTATCAATCTGATAAAATACAAACAGCAGAATGACCATATTAAAGATCAGTACAGGGAACAGATGCAGGCTCCAGAAGAATGGAACACCTCGCATAAATCCCATTAACAGCGGCGGATCTCCAATCGGGGTAAGACATCCACCCATATTGGAAACCATGAAGATAAAGAAGATCATAATATGTCCTTTTCTCTTTCTCCATGAATTCATTTTAATTACCGGACGTACCATCAGCATACTGGCACCGGTGGTACCGATACAGCTTGCCAGAAGAGTTCCCAGTGCAAGCAGACCTACATTAACACGGGGGGAACCTGCGAAATCACCCTCCATGGTAATATTACCTGATACGCAGAACAGGCCGAATAACAGAATGATGAATGTAAGATAATCATTCACAATACAGTCCAGAACTGTCTCTGCAGTCTTTCCGGCTCCATAAACGAAAGCAAATGGAACCACCATCAGAATGATCCATAAGGCAACAACCAGTGGCTGATGAGACTCCCACCACTCCGCTTTCACCAGAGGCATCACTGCAATACATAACAAAAGCCCTGCAAAGGGAATGCAAAGCCATACAGGTACTGTAGATGGTGCTTTACTGCCTTCTGCCGCAAATACACTCAATGGACAAGCCAGAAGAACTGCAAAAAAAGCACCCAGTACGGTCACCAACTTTTTCAAAACTGCCACCTCCATATTGTATTTTCGTACAGCGCGATTATCATTCAGGAGATTTTTTTCATATACGTGTTTCTTCCTATTTAATATGCGCTTGTTTTTTACAGATGCAATTATATCATACAGCATACAAAAATCAATTGTGTGGATAGTGAATATTTATACTTTATTTCCTGTTTTTTTATACATTTTTTACATATTCCCTGATTATTTTCGTTTATATTTTAACGATTTAATCTTTATTACTGACATTTTTTTGTGCTGCCTTATCTATTTTTTAAAATTGTACTGATTTTGAAACACATGATCCAATAACTGCTCCGCAGTTTATCACTTTTGGGCAATTAAAGCAGGGATCTTTCTTATATGCAATACGAAAAATGCTCCCCAACAGCAATTCCCGCTGTCAGAGAGCATTTCGCATATTTCTTATATGAACTGATTGGTTGCCTCATCATACTCATAGTCGATGGAATGCATCTTCGCCACCAGTTCGTCTTTCTTCAGTCCTCTGCATGTACAGAGTGCTTCCAGGGAATCATAGTAATCCCTGAGCTGAGTATTTACATAACTCAGCAGAATCATTGGATCTTTGGGTATCATTTAGTTTCCGTCCTTTACCGTAACAATGAATTCCCCATTCTGAACATCCAGCACCAGAATATCACCTGCATGAACATCTCCGGACAAAATCTTTCGTGCCGCAAGAGTCTCCACATATTTCTGCAGATAACGTTTCAGCGGACGTGCACCATATACCGGGTCATAGCCATTCTCGATAACCTGATCCTTGGCTGCATCTGTCAGTTCCAGGGAAAGCTCCTGGTCTGCAAGACGTTTGTCAAGCTCGCCGACCATCAAGTCTACTATCTTACCAATATTGGATTTTGTCAAGGGCTTGAACATAATTATTTCATCCAGACGGTTCAGGAATTCCGGACGGAAATGACCTCTCAGGTCATCCATAACCTGGCTCTGAGCCTCAGGTTTGATTTCACCATTCTCATCAATACCATCCAGCAGATACGGAGAACCGATGTTGGAAGTCATAATAAGAATTGTATTCTTAAAGTCAACTGTACGTCCCTGAGAATCTGTGATACGGCCATCATCCAGTACCTGTAACAGTACGTTAAACACATCCGGATGTGCTTTCTCAATCTCATCGAAAAGTACAACACTGTATGGTTTACGGCGGACTGCCTCAGTAAGCTGGCCACCCTCCTCATATCCTACATATCCCGGAGGCGCTCCGATCAGTCTGGATACAGAATACTTCTCCATGTACTCACTCATATCAATTCTGACCATATTCTGTTCATCATCAAACAGATTCTCTGCCAGAGTTTTGGCAAGCTCTGTCTTACCTACACCTGTAGGACCAAGGAACAGGAAGGAACCGATAGGTTTGGTTGGATCCTTGATGCCGGCTTTGGAACGAAGGATTGCATCTGTAACCCTCTTCACACCTTCATCCTGGCCTACAACTCTCTTGTGAAGCTGATCTTCCAGAGTAAGGAGTTTGGCTCTCTCGCCTTCTGTCAGTCTTGTTACAGGAATACCGGTCCATCTGGAAATAATCCTTGCGATCTCATCATCAGTAACTGCCTCATGAACCAGACTTCTGTCACTTTCTTTGACACTCTTTTCTTCGATTTCCAGCTGCTGCTGTAATTTCGGAAGTTCGCCGTACTGTAACTGTGCAGCCTTCTCCAGATCATAGTTCTGTTTTGCTTTCTGGATCTGCTTATTTACATCCTCGATCTGCTCACGAAGCTTCTGTAATTTCTCTACAGAATGCTTCTCATTATCCCACTGTGCTTTCTGGGTATTAAAGGTATCACGAAGCTCTGCCAGCTCCTTCTGAAGTGTTTCCAGACGTTCCTTACTCAGGTTATCTGTCTCTTTCTTCAGTGCAGATTCCTCGATCTCCAGCTGCATGATCTTACGGCGCTGTTCATCCAGCTCTGAAGGCATGGAGTCCAGCTCTGTCTTGATCAGGGCACAGGCCTCATCCACCAGGTCAATAGCCTTATCAGGAAGAAAACGGTCTGTGATATATCTATGTGAAAGTGTAGCTGCTGCAACCAGTGCACTGTCTGTAATCTTAACACCATGGAAGACCTCATATCTCTCCTTCAGACCACGAAGGATGGAAATGGTATCCTCCACTGTAGGTTCATCTACCATAACAGGCTGGAAACGACGTTCCAGAGCTGCATCTTTCTCAATATACTGACGATACTCATCCAGAGTTGTAGCACCGATACAGTGAAGCTCACCTCTGGCAAGCATAGGTTTCAGCATATTGCTGGCATCCATAGCTCCGTCTGTCTTACCTGCACCAACGATCAGATGTAACTCATCAATGAAAAGAATAATGTTTCCTTCACTCTTCTTTACTTCTTCAAGGACTGCTTTCAGACGTTCCTCAAACTCACCTCTGTATTTGGCACCTGCTACCAGAGCACCCATGTCCAGGGCAAAAATCTTCTTATCCTTCAGACCTTCCGGCACATCCTCTGCCACGATTCGCTGTGCAAGACCCTCGATTGCTGCAGTCTTACCTACACCAGGCTCACCGATGAGCACCGGATTGTTCTTGGTCTTACGGGAAAGGATTCTGATGATATTACGGATTTCTTCATCACGTCCGATCACAGGATCCAGCTTTTGGTTACGTGCCTTTTCAACTAAATCCTCACCATATTTATTCAAAGTATCATAAGTAGCTTCCGGATTGTCACTGACTACACGCTGATTGCCTCGTACTGTAGAAAGTGCCTGCAGGAAACGCTCCTTAGTAATGCCAAATTCCTGAAACAGTTTCTTCATGCTTGGACTTGGATATCTCAACAAAGCAAGGAATAAATGCTCTACAGAGACATATTCATCACCCATTGCCTTGGCTTCATCCTCTGCACTGACCAGAGCCTTGTTCAGATACTGTCCGAAACGAAGCTCACCGCCGGATACCTTAACCTTAGCATCCAGTGCCTGATTCAGAGAATTTCTGAAATAATCCTTATCTATCTCCATCTTCTCGATCAGTTTAAGAATCAGGCTGTCTTCCTGTTCCAGCAGAGCATATAAAAGATGCTCCTCTTCAATCTCCTGGTTGCCAAACTGATAAGCAACCTTCTCCAGATCCTGGACAGCCTGTACGGATTTCTGTGTAAATTTACTGATATTCATAGGCTAACCCTCCTCTTATATGAGAAATATCTCTCCCACAGGAGAAATATGTTGTTTTCTTTGTTCTGCATGTAATATAACATATGTTGTTAGCACTGTCAAGAGGTGAGTGCTAATTTTTTGTGAAGAATTTGTGAACGCTACGAGCCATGCAAAATGACAAAAGTTTATACCACAGCAGTCACAGTTTCTGGCAGGTTCATTTTAGACATCTTATTCTCCACATGAAACTTCTCTGCAATATGATTATCTTCTGTTTTTATATATTATTACCATGAATTTGCATTGTTCAGTCTACAATCCCCAATAACCAGTCTCTGGCATTAATACGTCGAATTCCCTCATATTGTTCTTCTGGTTCTTCATCCATTGTTAAGATAATCTTTGGATAATGATCTCGTATCGCCTGTAATGGTCTTAATTCTCTCAAAAGTGTATTTTCATCTCGTACAGTCAGTGCCACCTGGAAATATACTGTTCCCTTTTTATTCTGTGCCACAAAATCCACTTCATATGAATTGATTTTTCCAACATACACATCATATCCTCGACGTAACAATTCCAGATAGACTATATTTTCCAGAACATGTCCTGCATCTGCCTGCCTCGACCCTAAAAGCATATACCTCATTCCAATATCAACTATATAATATTTTTCAAGAGTTTTTAAATATTGTTTTCCCTTTATATTATAACGTTTTGCCTGATATATAATATAACTCTCGCTAAAAACCTCCAGATATTTTTCCACCGTTTTTGTATCAATTTTTCGCCCTTCTGAGGTCATCGTATCTGCAATTTTTTTTGATGACAATGGATTTCCTATATTATCAAACACAAATCTTAAGACACTCTTAAGCATCATAGTATCTGTGATTTTTTTCCTGTTTATAATATCCTTTACAACAATCGTATTATAGATTCCTTCCAGATAATCTCTGATCTCATCTGGCTGATTTTTTAATTCCAGTGTAAACGGAAATGAACTATTCTGCAAATACTCAGCATATTTGATTCCTCTGTCATTCATACTGCCAGTACTCTCCATATATTCCTTAAAAGACAACGGCAACATTTCAATCTGAATATATCTTCCTGAAATCATAGTTGCAATCTCACTAGACAACATATATGCATTGGAACCAGTCACATAAATATCTATGTTTTTTTTAATATAAAGACTGTCCAGCACTTTCGGAAAATCTGTTACATTCTGAATTTCATCAAGGAAAATATATGTCATTTTTCCATCAATCAGACGTTCCTTTAAATATTTATATAATTTCCTGTAATCTGTCAGTTCTTCATAATCAAGATCTTCAAAATTAATAGAAATAATCTGTTCTTCCTCAATCCCATGCTCTTTTAAATAATTGCGATAAATTTCCAGAAGCATAGATTTTCCACAACGTCGTACACCTGTAACAATTTTAATCAACTGCTTATCTTTCCAGGCTATCAGTTTTTCTAAATATTCTTTTCTTTCTATAATCATAATAATGCTCCCTTCTTTTTTACTAATTATATTCCAAAAGCGATATAAAAATCAATAGTTTTTGGATTGTAATCCTAAAACTATTGATTTTTGTGTTTTTGTAGGAACAAAAGTTTTGCATTTAAACATAAATCAACTCCACCCTCTATCTTTCATCCCCAAACGTTTGTCCAAATTTCTATTCCATTACAGTGTTTTTATGATACGCTTGTTTTATGCAGCATATTACTATTATGTATTTATCAGGGAGGGTTTTACTATGCAGATTAAATTACAATCTGACAATTATCATGTACTTTTAAACACACTTGGTGCCGAATTAAATTCCTATTCCAATCCATCCGGAAAAGAATACGTATGGAATTCCGATCCTGCTTACTGGCTTCGATCTTCTCCGCTTCTTTTTCCGACTGTGGGAAATGTCCGCAACGGAGAAACTGTCATCAAAAATCATATATACCAGATGCCCAAGCATGGTTTTTGTAAAGAATCTGAATTTGAAGTAACAGAACAGACTGAAAACTCCGTTACTTTTTTGCTGAAGGCAAATGAAGAAACATTAAAACTTTATCCTTATAATTTCGAACTTTACCTGTCATATCATCTGAATGGCAGTACTCTGTCTATGGACTATAAGGTAATAAATAAAGATTCCGACCTTATGTACTATCACATTGGTGCACATCCTGGTTTTATGTGTCCGGTCAATAATGGAGAAAATATTGAGAATTGTATTCTTAGATTTGAAAAAGAAGAAGATTTCATTTCTTACGAGTATGATATGAAGAATCTGGAATTTAATTTTGATCACAAAGTATCCCAAAAAGCAAAAGGCAGCACACTCCCTCTCACAATTCCCATGTTTGATCAGGATGCTGTTTTCTTTGAACACACAAATTCACATCGTGTTTCTTTTGTAAATGCAGTTACAGGAAAGGGCATTTCCATGTATTATCCTGATTTCGAATCCTTTGCGATCTGGACACCGGCCGGAGGAAAGGCTCCATTTCTCTGTCTGGAGCCATGGAACGGTTCCGCCATTTTCCATCAGGATGATGATATTTTTGCGCATAAACACGGTATCCTTACACTGGAGTCCGGAAAAGAAAAAGCATATCATCTTGAGATTTCTCTGATAGAATAATCTTTTATTTTTCAGTTTTCAGATTCCACATGACCTGTATTGCACCATCCATCACATGGAATTTCTTAAAATAGGCTTCCTCCTTTGGAATCCACATATTCTGAAATTGTTTTGCTTTTTCCGGGCCATTGCGCTTTTTTATATTTTCCATCTGATCTTTGGGAGAAATATTTAAAAATACACGAAGTTGATAAGGGTTCTTAAAGTA